>ENA-OQID01000006-OQID01000006.1-human-gut-metagenome-genome-assembly--contig:-NODE-6-length-255675-cov-12.305061_pt1 | contig 255675 bp, 193 predicted proteins | sample MGYA00242567_ERZ504727 | MGnify/ENA primary metagenome ERZ504727 (study PRJEB26092, sample SAMD00036215) | human gut metagenome | host: Homo sapiens | study: EMG produced TPA metagenomics assembly of...
ATCAAGTTCGCCCGTTCCCGCAAGGGCCGCACCTGCATCATCGGCGCCCTGGACAAGGCCGCCGAGACCATGGCCGGCCTCTCCGGTACCCGCATCCACGAGTAGTCTCTACTCTGTTGCCTCTCTCGTGGGCGCCAGGCAAAGCGCCCACAAACTAGCCTCTCTTCATGAGCCCCGCAGTCCGCTCCGACTGCGGGGCTTTTGCTGTTGAGGGGTGAGCAAATGGGTGCGGGCAAGATTCAATTTGATTAAACGCTCAGATCATGAGATGTCTGAAACCAAACGATGACTCCCAGAATTCTAATTCGGCGTTTGTCCAGCACGATATCCGGTTCCGATGTGCGATATGAGTGGGATGAGAGCATCACGGTGTTTGTGCCGGTGCTATAACGCCGTATGACGATTCTCGAATTATCGGCCAAAGCGAGGACGGAACATCCGTTCCAGGGTTTCAGGTTTGGATCCACGAGGAGATGAGATCCAATCGGATAGCATTTGGACATGGCGGACGTGTCCATTTGAACAAAGAAGCACCCGCGATGTTTCTTGAATACGGATGAGGGAAGCGCGGTTGTTCCGGTTTGTTTAAGTCCCGTTCTGCCTCCATTCATCTGGATTTTAAATACATCGCAAAGGGAATCAGTAGTAACTTCTCTGGATTTCCCCTTTCGCTCCTCGTGGTCGAGCTTTGCGGCAAGCCCTGCGGTTTCAGATGTGAGGTCGTCAAGCTGCAGGTTAAATTTCGATACTATCTTGAGTAACGTTGAGCGGCGGATTGCATAACGATCCTTTTCCCAGCGGCATACCGTTTCTTTGGAGACGCCGACGAGTGTCGCGAGCTCCTCCTGTGTTAGCTGATCGCGCTTGCGAAGCGCCTTTATGTTTTGACCCGTTCCCATGTTATGAAGCGCGGACGAGGGGAAGGCAGAGGCAGTTGGGACCGCCAAAGCCATTTGTCAGCTCGAAGATAGAGATAGGAACAAGTTCAATACCTGCCTGCTCCAGCGCTTTGTTGGTTTCGGCGTTTTCTTCGTATACGCAGACCTTGCCGGGCTCCAAACAAAGGGTGCTTGTGGCATTGTTGGTCCTTTCGACCTCTGCCGCTCCGGGATTTGAGCCACCGCAAGGGATAAATTGCAACGAATTTGAGCCCAGGGCTAATCGCAACGCTTCTTTCAGTCCGCCTGCGACATGACACGCACGGGTTGTCCCTTCCGATCTGCCCCGCGTAATGCGGTAGACTCGCGCTTGGTCGAGAAGCTCCCGAGCAACGAGGAATGTCTCGTAGTCAACGCGAGTGAAATATGTGTCGAGATGAATGCAGAGGTCATCGTAGGGGACCTGAATGGCCCATACGGACTCAATAGTCGAGTTCTCATCCCACAGCAAGTTATTTGCTAAAGTGTCTATCGCCGCCGGCTCGGTTCGTTGCGAGATTCCAACGGCTATGTTTTCGCTGTTGAGGTTGTGCAGGTCGCCGCCTTCAATGTGGTAAGTCGATTCATGCTTGAAGAACTGAGGGGTCTCGCGGAAATCTGGGTGATAGGTAAAAATCGTTTTGTAGGCGATAACCTCACGGTTGCGCTCTGGCCAGTACATGTGGTTGAGCGTAACGCCTTCGCCGATGACGCTTGCCGGATCGCGCGTGAACCACATGGTGTTAAGGGGGCCTACGAGAAGGTCGTCAGGCGAATATGCGTCTCCTGTCAGTTTTGCGAGGCTGAACATCTCTTTATCCGTGTCGAAGACCTGGGAATAACGGATGCCGTTGACGGCCGCTTGGGCAAGGGCGTGGGAGCCTTCGATGCGCTCGAGATACTCGCGAATGGCAGACTCGAGCTCAATGCCCCGCGCGCCGCATTCTGAAATGTAGCTATCGATAAAAGAGCGACGCGCTTGCTCTGTCGCATCAAGGGCTTCGGTAAGAAGGTTTTCAAGATAGAGAATCTCTACCCCTTCGTGCTCGAGCATCGCCGAGTAAGCATGATGCTCCCTAAGGGCTTTATCAAGATCGAATGAGCTGCTAGACGGACGCAACGTAAAGACCCGATTGAACTGCCCGTCGGGGTAGTTGCGCGTTTCGGGGCCGGGACAGTGCAGAAGCACCTTTTTTAGCTTTCCTATTTCATTTTGAACATGCAATGCGGACATGTGACCTCGCTTTGGCGGTGAGTATTTATTGCTTCCATAGTGGCACATTACGAGTTTGATTCAATTTACATCATATCTGTCACAGGTGAATGGCACGAACCGGCTTAGTAATTGATGTTAAACATCAATTTAGATAGCAAATTGACAAATTACATCAATCTGAAATCCGTTTACGGGTCGATGCGCTTCGTTGGCGGGCGAAGAGACGGAAGGGTGTTTTGCGCGATGACACAATGGCTTTGCCGGCAACGAAAAACCCCTGAATTAAGGAGGAGAGATGGCAGAGACAGAAAAGAAGCGCACTCTTCGAGTCCCGCACGTGTACACCATCATTCTCGTCTTGATGGCCGTATTTGCCGTTCTGACCTGGGTCGTGCCTTCGGGTTCGTTTGAGCGCCAGGAGGTTAACGGTCGCGAGGTAACGGTCTCGGGCACCTATGAGCCTGTCGATAAGGTCTATACGGACGAGGACGGCAACGAGGTCGATCTTCGCCAAGGCATCTTCGAAGTACTTGAGGCCCCTGCGATCGGCATCCAGCAAGCGGTCGAGGTCGTTGCATTCATTATGATCGTGGGAGGTTCCTTCCAGGTCATCACGGCGACCGGAGCCATCACGAGCGGCGTCGCCCGAGTGGTGAAGAAGTTCAAGAGCAAGGACGTCCTCATCATTCCGATTCTAATGGTGCTTTTTGCCTTGGGCGGCAGCACCTTTGGTATGGCAGAGGAGACGCTTCCGTTCTTTGCGATTCTTATGCCGATCATGATGGCCATGGGCTTCGACTCAATTACGGCGTTCATGACGGTGTTTGTGGGCGCCCGTATCGGATACATCGCATCTACCGTTAACCCGTTTAACGTTCTGATTTCTCAGGGCATCCTCGGCATCCAGGGCAACCCTCAGCTTTGGCTGCGTACTATCGCCCTTGTCGTGCTTACTGCGGTTGGCGTCGCATGGGTTGTAATGTATGCCCTCAAGGTTAAGAAAAACCCCGAAGCATCCCCCGCTTTCCACGATGATATCGAGAAGCGAAAAGAGTTTGGCGCGGACGAGAATCTCCTCGATAGCGAGTTCACCGCTAGGCAAAAAGCCGTCATGGTTATTTTCGTGCTTGGACTTGGCGCTATCATTTGGGGCCTGGTAGCCCAGGGCTGGTACATGAACGAAATCTCTGCGATTTTCTTGGCCATGGCCCTTCTTTCGGGTGTTGTTTCCGGGATGAATGAGAAGGAAATCGCCGGCGAGTTCGTTAAGGGAATTGCAGACTTCGCGTTCTCTGCCATCGTTGTTGGACTTGCCCGCGGAATCCTCGTAATCGCCAATGACGGCCTCATCATCGATACGATTCTCAATACGCTCGCCACGGCTCTCACTGGAGTTCCAGCCGTTATCTTTACGAGCATCCTCTATGTCGTGGATAACCTTCTGTCGATCCTCGTTCCGAGCTCCTCGGGCATCGCTGCTCTTACGATTCCCATTTTCGGCCCGCTTGTTGAGCTGATGGGCTTAAACCCCGAGGCTGCAGTTACTGGTCTTTCCATGGGCAGCGCGGCCATGTCTCTCATTTCGCCAACAAGCGCGATGCTCGTTGCCGGTCTTGGCGTCTGCAAGATTCCGCTTGGCCAGTGGTGGAAGGTCGCTTGGAAATTCTTCCTGGTCGTAAGCGTTATCTGCATGGCATTCACTGCGGTTTCGGGTCTTATCCCCTTGCCGTAAAAGTAAAACCCTACATACAGTTGTAAGAAAGAAGGATAGAGATGAACAAAGGACTGAACGTTCATAGCGAGATTGGCGCCCTCAAGAAGGTGTGCGTCCATCGCCCCGGTATGGATCTTGTAAACATGAAGGCGGAGGATTTCGACCGCGTTTGGATTCACGACGCGTTCTATCTGGACTATGCCCAGAAAGAGCACGATCAGTTTACCGACCTTCTTCGCGGCGCTGGCGCCGAGGTCGTCTATATGGAAGAGCTGCTCGCTGAGACGTTTGACAAAGTCGAGGGCACTCGCGCAGAGTTCATGACGAAGTTCATGGGGGAGTCCGGCATCTCCAACGCGGCCCTTCGCCAGGCCGTTGTCGAGAAGCTCGATTCCATCAAGGACAACAAGGAATTTGTCCTCACGGCTATGGGCGGACTGTATGTGCGCGACCTCGAGATCCCGCATGTCGGCGGCTCTCTTGCCAGCTTGGACGGCGATGAGCTGAAGGGCGACGACATGGTCCTCTTCCCCATGCCCGCCTCGTATTTCTCCCGTGATCCCCTGGCTGTCGTGGGCAAGGGCGCTACCATGAATCGCATGTACTGGAATCAGCGCAATCGCGAGGTAATCTTCTACGAAACGGTGCTCCGCAACCATCCCGATTACGCCGGTAGCCCCATCTGGTACGACCACAATAGCGAGTGGCATATCGAGGGCGGCGATATTCTCAACATCAACGCCAAGACGCTCGCCATCGGTATTTCCGAGCGTACCCAGACTGCGGCCATCGATGAGCTCGCCAAGAATATGTTCTGGGGTTCTGATGAGGCCGAAATCGAGAACATCTATGCCATCAAGATTCCGCACGGCTATGCCTACATGCATCTCGACACCGTTTGCACGCAGGTCGATCGCGATAAGTTCACGGTCTATCCCGGCATCTACCAGACGCTTCGTGCCTACCGCCTGACCAAGGGCGATTCGGAGGGGGAGGTGCATATCGAGGAGCTCGAGGGCACCCTGCAGCATATTCTCGAGCTTGCGACGGGTATGGACCACATCACCATGATTGAGTGCGGTGGTGGCGATCCGATCGAGGCTTCCCGTGAGCAGTGGAACGATGGTTCCAACACTCTTGCGGTCGCACCGGGCAAGGTCTGCGTGTATGAGCGCAACGTTGTCACCAACGATGCTCTTTACAAGGCCGGCGTCGAGCTGCTCGTCGCCCCCTCCGAGGAGCTTTCTCGCGGTCGCGGCGGCCCGCGCTGCATGACCATGCCGTTCTGGCGTGAGGAAATCTAGTCAGCGTTAGCGTATCTGGGCGGCGCGTGTGCGTCTGCGCCGCCCATCCCTCCTTGTGTGTTCCAACAACCGAAAGGACTCAAATCATGGCTCTTAATCTTTCTGGTCGAAGCGTTCTTACCCTGCTTGACTTTACGTCCGAGGAAATCGAGTACATGCTCGACCTCTCAAAGAACTTCAAGGATATGAAGCGCGCCGGTTATCCGCACCGCTTTCTCGAGGGCAAGAACATTGTCCTGCTGTTTGAGAAGACCTCAACGCGCACGCGCTGTGCCTTCGAGGTCGGCGGTATGGACCTGGGTATGGGTGTGACCTACCTCGACCCCGGCTCGTCGCAGATGGGCAAGAAAGAGTCCATCGAGGATACCGCCCGCGTGCTCGGTCGCATGTATGACGGTATTGAGTATCGCGGCTCCGACCAGTCGATCGTCGAGGAGCTTGCCGCCAAGGCTGGCGTTCCCGTCTGGAACGGTCTGACCAACGAGTACCATCCCACCCAGGCCCTTGCCGACATTCTTACCATGCGTGAGGAGTTTGGCGACACGCGCGGCATGAAGCTCACCTATATGGGCAAGGAGCAGGGCAACGTCAGCGACTCCCTGATGGTTATCTGCGCCAAGCTCGGCATTAACTTCTGCTCCTGCGGACCCAAGGGCGATGTCGAGGGCGCCACGCACTTCGATCCCGAGCTTCTTGAGCGCTGCCAGGAGATCGCCGCTCAGAATGGCTGCACGATCCAGCTCACTGAGGATATCGACGAGGGCGTCAAGGATGCAGACGTGATCTATACGGACGTTTGGGTCGGTATGGGCCAGGCTGAGGAGCTGTGGAAGAGCCGAATCGATCTTCTCTCTCCCTATCGAGTAACGCCCGAGGTCATGGCCAAGGCAAACCCCGGCGCCATCTTTATGCACTGCCTGCCGAGCTTCCACGATACGCAGACCACCATCGGCGCCGAGATTGCCGAGAAGTTCGGCGTGACCGAGATGGAGGTTTCCGACGAGGTCTTTGAGAGCGCGCAGTCTCGTGTGTTCCAGGAGGCCGAGAACCGCATGCATACCATTAAGGCCATGATGTACGCGACGCTTCGCTAGTAGCTGGGAAGTGAACGAATACTATGAGTAAACCGTACGGTAAGCCCGACCGCATCGTCGTCGCCCTCGGCGGCAACGCCCTCGGCAACAACCCCGTCGAGCAGATCCAGGCCGTGAGCAACACCGCCCACGCTCTCCTCGGCCTCATCGAGCAGGGCAACGAGATCATCATCACCCACGGCAACGGCCCGCAGGTCGGCATGATCCAGAACGCCTTCGCCGCCGCCCACGACGCCATCGGCACCCCCGAGATGCCGCTGCCCGAGTGCGGCGCCATGTCCCAGGGCTACATCGGCTACCACCTGCAGCAGGGCATCGGCCGCGAGATGCACAAGCGCTATAAGCGTTGGCACGCCGCCACCGTCGTCACCCAGATCGAGTGCGATCCCGACGATCCCGCGTTCAAGAACCCGACCAAGCCGATCGGCCCCTTCTACACCGAGGAGCAGGCCAAGGAGTTCATGGCCGAGGATCCCTCCAAGGTCTTCGTCGAGGATTCCGGCCGCGGCTGGCGTCGCGTCGTCGCCTCCCCCGATCCCAAGAAGATCGTCGAGGCCGACTCCATCCTCAACCTGCTCGACAACGAGTTCATCGTCATCGCCTGCGGTGGCGGCGGCATCCCCGTCGTCCGCGACTACGAGAACAAGGGCTGCTACAAGGGCGTTCCCGCCGTCATCGACAAGGACCTGGGCGGCGAGCTGCTGGCCGAGGACTGCGACGCCGACGTTCTGTTCCTGCTGACCGCCGTCGAGCATGTCGCCATCAACTTCGGCAAGCCCAACCAGGAGGAGCTCGAGGACCTCACCGCCGACGAGGCCGAGCGCCTGGCCGACGAGGGCCAGTTCGGCAAGGGTTCCATGGAGCCCAAGGTCCGCGCCGCCATCAAGTTCGCCCGTTCCCGCAAGGGCCGCACCTGCATCATCGGCGCCCTGGACAAGGCCGCCGAGACCATGGCCGGTCTCTCCGGTACCCGCATCCACGAGTAGCCTCTACTCTGTTGCCTCTCTCGTGGGCGCCAGGCAAGACGCCCACAAACTAGCCTCTCTTCACGAGCCCCGCAGTCCGCTCCGACTGCGGGGCTTTTGCTATTCACCTAGTCATTGGGGACAAACCCGGCACTTGGGGACGGTCCTTTCCTGCCGGCAGCTTGGGACAGTCCTTAATAGTCATTGGGGACGTTCTTAAACGACTAGTCAAACAAGAACGTCCCCAACGACTACTCATTTAAGTCTGTCCCCAATGACTGCCCAATGGCTGGGAAGGCGCATCCCACACCGACGCATTGCCTTCGGGCCCTCTCCCCAGGCTCTCCATAGCTCAGCTGGACTCCCCGCAACCTGTTCCGAGTTGGCGGAACGAGCGCGACGTGGAGTGTCATTCTTTACCGCGTTAGACTAGACGCAGGGAAAGGAGGAGGACATGGATGCTCGCGTCAAGCAGCTTGTAAATATGATCGAGGACGCTCAGCCTGTCGCTGTCGCGGTACTTGCCAAGCGTCTCGAGGTAAGCGAGCGCGCCGTGAGAAACTATATCCATCGCGCAAACGACAGCCTTGCAGGGGTTGCACGCATCGTTGGCAGCAAGGGGCAGTATCGTATCGATGTTGCACGTGCAGATGAGCTTGCTCGCTTGCTAGACGGTGCGGCTCTGGCCCATCCGGGCATTCCTGATACGCGCGATGGCCGTGTGTCCTTCCTTCTTAACGACCTCCTCATGCGGTCCCAGTGGGTGACGATTGAGGAGTATGCGGATTTACTCTACGTTTCGGCGCGGACTCTGTCCAATGACATGCGTCTGGTAGAGCAGAAACTCGCCCAATTTGACTTAACGCTCGAAAAGCGCCCACGCTACGGAATCCGCGTTGCGGGCGGGGAGTCACAACGGCGCCTGTGCCTGGCCTCGCTGGTGAGGCCCGTGTTGCCCGACACCGACGATGCAAAGCTCGCCGAGCGCCTGCGGGCCATCGCCGCATGTGTGGACGATGCCCTGACGGCCTCGCCCGTCACGGTGAGCTCGCTGGCATCCCGCAATCTCATCATGCATCTTTACATTGCTCTTGGCCGCATCGAGCAGGGCTGCTATGTCCCAGCTGCAGAATCGGACGTTCAAAAACTGGAGGGAACGCGCGAATACGCCGCGGCTTTCCAGATTGCCGCAAACATCAAGGATGCCCTGGGCGTGAGCATGCCCCGAGAAGAGGTTGCCTTTATCGCAATCCATTTGCTCGGCAGGGGCACGGGCGTGCCCGAGAAGGGCTCTGCCGTTATCTCGGACGAGATGTGGGAGATTGCTTCCGAGATGGTACGTGCGGTCAACGATGAGTTTAGGTTTGACTTTAGCGGCGATCTTGAACTTCGCATGAACCTTGCTCGGCATATCGGCCCTCTGGGCTATCGCCTTGAATATCACATGCATATGGATAACCCCATGCTGCCCGATATCAAGACGAGGTTTCCGTTGGCCTATTCGATGGCAGCTGGCACCTCGCAGGTACTCGAGCGTCATTTTGGCAGCCAGCCCTCTGATGAAGAGCTCGGCTACATCGCCATGGCATTTGCTCTGGCCCTCGAGCAGCAAGCCGACCAGCCGCGTCGCAAGCGCATCCTGATCGTGTGCGCCTCGGGAGCGGGAAGCGCCCGCATGCTCGAGCACCAGTACCGCAAGCAGTTTGGCATGTATATCGATTCGATTGAGACATGCGATGTCGCCCGCGTGGGAACGTTCGATTTTTCGCACATCGACTACGTGTTCACAACGGTGCCGCTCAACGTCAAGTTGCCCGTGCCCGTCCGCGAGGCCGATTTCTTCTTGGAGACGAGCGATGTCAACGCTATCCGCAAGGTGCTGAGCGACGACACTGCGCAATCGGACTCCGTAAGCTCTTTCTTTAGCCGTGCCCTGTTCTTCAACCGCGTTGAGGCGCCGTCGAAGCAGGCCGTTCTCCGATATCTCTCCGAGCGCGCCGTCGAGAGCGGCCGTGTCAATGCCCAGTTTGCCCAAGAGGTCGCCGAGCGCGAGAGCGCGAGTGCCACCTCGTTTGGCAATGGGGTAGCCATGCCCCATGGGATGCATCCCTTGAGCGCCGAGGCCTTTGTTACCGTGGGCCTGCTCGAACATCCCATTCTTTGGGACGAATACGGCCATGAGGTCGATATCGTCTTTATGGTGTCGTTTGCCCGGTCGGGCGGCGATGAGGCGCGGATCTTGAGCTCACTGCTCGCCGAGATCTTTATGGACCGCCAGGGGGTCGAGCGCCTACGCGAGCGCCGGTCCTGGCATGAGCTGATGGCGCTTGTGCAAGCGCATACGGCTTAAGACTTCTTTTGTCGATAACCCTGTCTGTCTACCTGCAATAAACCTCGAGGATTGCGGGCGGGAGATAGGCGTTTCGAATATTCAAGTACAAACCAAACATCACGGGAGAGGAGACCGTTATGGACGATCAGGGAACCGAGATGGTTTCGTTTCAGCTGGTCGCTGCAGCGGGAGAGGCACGCAGCCTTGCCTTCGAAGCCCTTGAAAAGGCAAAAGCGGGGGATTTTGACGCCGCCGCCAAACTCATGAAGCAGTCAAAGGATGCGGGAATCAAGGCTCACCACATCCAAACGCAGCTGCTTTCGACTGAGGCAGCGGGCGAGCATCTGTCGGTGGATGTGTTGCTGGTCCATGCTCAGGACCACCTCATGTGCTCCATGCTTGCTCAGGAGCTCGTGCAGGAGCTGATCTGCCTGTATGAGTGCACTGCAACCAAGAACGCCTAGCGGCGTGCGGTGACTATCCAACCAATCAATGCGAAGGGAATCCCTTATGAAGATCCTTCTTGTTTGCGCAGCTGGTCTGTCTACAAGCATTCTGATGAAGAAACTCGAGAAATATGCGGAGCAAAACGGCATCGAGCTCGATATCGATGCGGTGGGTATCGGCGAGTATCAGGAGACGTGCGCCAATTATGACGTGCTGCTCTTGGGGCCGCAGGTGTCCTACCAGCTCAACACCGTCAAGCAGGGGAGCGGTAAGCCGACCGCGGTCATCCCCGCACAGGACTACGGCATGGGCAACGCCGCCAACGTGCTGGCACTCGCCCAGTCGCTGTTGGGCTAGGAGGCGACCATGGAAAAGTTCATGACCCTGCTTCAGGAAAAACTGACCCCTATTGCCAATTTCTGCGGCACCGAGCGCCACTTTGCCTCCATGCAAAAGGGCTTTATGAGCGCGATCAGCTTCATCTTGGTATCTGCCGTCTTTATGATCCTCGCCAACCCGCCGGTCACGGCCGACCTGGTGGCGCAGGGTGGGTTCTGGTCCGTCTTTGGCCCTTGGCTCGATTTTGCGACGGCCAATAAGCTCACGCTGCTCATCCCCTTCAATATGACGATGGGCATACTGTCGGTGATCGTGACGTTCGCAATCGCCTATAACCTGGCGGGCACCTACAAGATGCCCAAGCTTAACGCCGGCATGACCTCGCTGGTGATGTTCCTGATCGCCGCGGCGCCGTCGTCCTACTACCAGCTTGCTGACGAGTCCGTGCTCCAGGCGGTCCCCTGCACCTATCTGGGTGCGCAGGGCCTGTTTACCGCCATCATCGTTGCCTTGGTCTCCGTCGAGGTCACGCGCTTCTGCCAGACCAAGGGCATCACCATCAAGATGCCCGATGGCGTGCCGCCGTTTTTGTCCGAAACCTTTGGCGCCATCGTACCTATGCTCGCCAACATCCTCATCTTCTTTGGCGGCAACCTGCTGATCCAGATGATCGATCCCGCGCTGTCCATCCCCTCGGTTATCGAGAAGCTGCTCGCTGCCCCGCTTTCCGTCGCAGTTGACTCTGTGCCCGGCGCACTGCTTATCTGCTTCATGACGCTGCTGTTTTGGTGCTTTGGCGTCCACGGCAACATGATCGTAATGCCCATCACCGCCCCGGTCTCGCTTGCCGCCTTTGCCGCCAACGCCTCGCTCTATGCTGCCGGGCAGCCGCTTGAGTTCCACCCGGTGCTCATGTCGTTGGCCATCAACCTCATCGGCGGCACGGGTAATACGTTCTCTTTTGTGGCGCTCTGCGCGTTTAGGGCAAAGTCGCAGCAGCTCAAGGCATTTGGCAGGGCATCGATCGTGCCGAGCTTCTTCCGTATCTCCGAGCCCGCGATCTTCGGCGCGCCCATCATCTTCAACCCGATCCTCATGATTCCGTTTGTGCTAGGCGGCATGATCTCGGCCCTGCTGTATTGGGGTGCGGTCTCACTGGGTCTTGTCTCTAACTTCTACATCTTGGTGAGCGGCACGTTCCCCATCTTCGTTCAGGGCTTTGTCCAGTGCCTCGACCCGCGCATCTGGGTGTTTACGATCGTTTTGATCGTGGTCATGGCTGTGGTCTGGTACCCGTTCTTTAAGGTGTACGATAACCAGCTCCTGGCTCAGGAGCAGGAGAACGCCGCGGCAGCTTCTGCCGAGGATGCTGAGTAGCATGAGTTACTTTGACAGAACGTCTGCCGCCGGTATGCCCGAGGGCTTTTTGTGGGGTGGTGCCCTCGCCGCCAACCAGGCCGAAGGGGGCTGGAACGAGGGCGGCCGCGGCATGTCGCACTCCGACCTGATCCCACAGGGTTCCGACCGCTGGGATGTAATGTTTGGCAGGCAAAAGCCCGTGGACGATCCGGACAGGCTGTATCCATGCCGCTGGGGCAACGACTTCTTCCATCATTGGCACGAGGATGTCGAGCTCTTTGCCGAGATGGGCTTTAAGTGCCTGCGTCTTTCAATTTGCTGGAGCCGTATTTTTCCCACAGGGATGGAGACCGAGCCCAACGGCGAGGGCTTGGAGTTTTACCGTCAGGTATTCGAGGCGCTGCGCGAGCATGGAATCGAGCCGCTTGTGACGCTGTCGCACTACGACTATCCGTTGGCTCTGGTCGAGCGCTATGGTGGCTGGCAAAGCCGAGAGATGATCGAGCGGTATGCGCACTACGTCGAGACCGTCGGACGCGCGTACCAGGGCCTCGTGCGTTATTGGCTTACGTTCAACGAGATCAACAGCGTGGCGCTGTCCTATCTCAACGCGGGTGTCACGCTCGAGGATGAGCGTGACCGTGCAGCCGTGACCGCGGCGTTCTCGCACCATATGTTTATGGCGAGCGCTCGCGCTGTCGAGATTCTGCACAAGATCGATCCCGCAAACAAGGTGGGTTGCATGGTCGCTGCCGGTGCGACCTATCCGTACCGTTGTGCGCCCGAGGACGTATGGCTTGCGTATGAGGAGGACCGCGGCCGCTACTTCTACACAGACGTGATGGCTGCGGGCGCCTATCCTGCTTGGAAGCTGCGTGCACTCGAGAAAGAGGGTGTTCACGTGCCCTTTGAGCCGGGCGATACGGAGTATCTGGCAGAGCATACGGTCGACTTCATCTCGTTCTCGTACTATTGCTCGCGCTTGGTGTGCGCCGATGATCAGGTGATCGCCGAGAAGGCGGAGGGCAACGTGTTCCCGACGTTGCGCAATCCGTACCTCAAGGATAAAGAGACTGCCTGGAAGTGGCAGATCGATGCGCTGGGTTTGCGCGTGACGCTTGCCGGCTACCACGATCGTTACCATCTTCCGCTCTTTATCGCCGAGAACGGTGTGGGCGGACTCGATGCGCTGGAAGACGGCAAAGTCCACGATGCGTATCATATTGATTACCTGCGAAGGCATATTCTTGCGCTGCGCGATGCAATTGTCGAGGACGGTGTTGACCTGATGGGATACACGCCGTGGGGCTGTATCGATTTGGTGTCGGCCTCGACGGGGCAGATGAAGAAGCGCTATGGCTTTGTTTATGTTGATGCCGATGATATGGGCAAAGGCACGTTCGATCGCTACCGAAAGGACAGCTTCTGCTGGTACCAAAAGGTCATTGCATCAAATGGCGAGGACTTGAGTTAACTCTTGCAGGTCTGTTGCCCCCGCGGTCCGCTTCGGCCGCGGGGGCTTTTGTTATTGAGGCGGCTGTTCATGAGGAGCATTGCAGGCTGCGGAAACCCGGCACTTGGGGACGTTCCTTTCCTGCCGGCAGCTTGGGACAGTCCTTAAAGGCCGCATCGATCAACTGCGGAAAGCACATCCCAGAATGAGCGTCCAACATGGGGTGCGGTTTCCCTTGAGGCCCTCAATCGGAAAATGCATCCCGGATTATTGTCGAAAAGCGGTCCCTAGTTTCCCAAACGGGCCGCTAACGGAAAGCGCACCCCGCTATTGGGCCCCAAAGCAGGATGCGCTTTCCGTGCTGGCAGTTCCAAGCAGTTCGGGATGGCCCTTTTCGTCTGCTCTCGGCCGGCGTCCGTAAGACTGTCCCCGACGACCACTCATTTAAGTCTGTCCCCAATGACTAGTAGTAGGCCCACATGGCTTCGACTTCGTTGAGGACCTCTACGACGCCCCAGCGGCGGGCGCTGCGGCTGGCCGAGTTGGGATCGAAGACTTCAATCTGGTCGGCGTCGTCAATACCGTAAAGTACAATGTAGTGGCCCACGTTGGTAAAGGTGCCCGGCCGAACGGCGGCGATGACGGGCGCTCCCGAACGCAGCGCCTGAGTCATCGAGTCGCGATCGTTATGAAGCTCCGTTCCGTTAAGTCCCAACTGCCACGCACCGCTCGTCATAAACGACCATTCGGTTGCACCGGTGGGGGCGTAATTGCCTGCCTCGGAAAGCGCGCACATATCGACGGGAGTCATATCGGTGCGTCCCGTCTTAAAGATATAGACCATGGTGAGGCACGTAGGCCCGCAGGCATTTTGGCGGATGGTACCGCCGGCGTAAGGCAGCTCCGACCATGCAGGGTCGATCTGATAGATATGGGGCATCGTGCCGGCTTGCCATTGCGAGCGCGGGGTCGAAAAGGCGAAAGAATAACCGGGCGCGACGGGGGCCTTGAGCAGCTTGTCCTCGGCGGTGGGCTCGAGACCGGCCGAGCCGTGGGACATACAGGAGCTCATAAGCACAAAGACCAGACAGATGAGGATAGAGCACAGTGCGAGGCAAAGCCGACGAGCCGGCAGGGCGGGGGCATTCACGTACGATGTCGAGCGGTAGGGCTTGCCGTCGCGTCCGCCTTGGGGATGCGAAAAGAAGCGGTTGATATGGCTGCCGGGCTGACGTGCGCCGTTGCGGCGCAGTTGCGGAACCTCGGCTTGGCGCTGTCGAGTGCGCGCGCCCAAGCGGCTATCTTGCTGTGCGCTTGTGCCCGTGCTCGGACGGCCACTCTGCCGTGTTCTGTTTGTCTGCTGCCGAGACGAAGGCCTGGGTTGCTCTTGAGGGCGTTGCGGATTGCTGCTCGTGGCACTTCTGGGCGTCGGCGTGGTGCGGCCAGCAAGGCGAACGCTTTGTCGCCGTTGATCACCGTCGTTGTATCCGTATGCCATTCGTACCGCCTTGTCTCATGTATAAGCTATCTATCCTACAAAAAAGATGTGCAACAAATGGGTCCGCGCGTCAAAAGCTCGGTAAACGGTACGAAAGGCGCAAAACACACGGCCTCAAAAACATCTCTATATGCGTCCGATGAGCGTACGCCCGTCGGACGGGCGACAACAATGAGCGGCAAACCGTGCCGTTCGTCCCAAAAACGGCGCCGCTCGTTTTGCAGTTCTGCCTTCGGTCGAGCCACAAGCGGCGCTGCTGTGCCAAGGCCGTATCTTAAAGCCATGAAATAAAAGCGCGCGGCAAAACAGACCGCGCAAGGGGTGACGCCAAAGAGGCGTCAATAAGGAAAGGAGGGGAACAATGGCGGACAAGAACGCAGAAGTTGCAGTCGAAGGTAACGGCGGCATGAAGAAAACGCTTTCGCTCTGGAACTTCTTCACCATCGGTTTCGGTGCCATCATCGGAACTGGCTGGGTTCTGCAGGTCGGCGACTGGATGGTCGTGGGCGGCGGTCCCGTTCCCGCTATGATCGCATTCCTCTTGGGTGCAATCTTTCTCGTGCCCGTCGGAGCTGTTTTCGGTGAGCTCACGGCTGCTATCCCCATCTCGGGCGGCATCGTCGAGTATGTCGATCGTAGCTTTGGCCGTACGCTGAGCTATATCACCGGTTGGCTCCTGGCCCTGGGCAACGGCATCCTGTGCCCGTGGGAGGCAATCGCTATCTCGACCCTCGTGTCCGAGATGTTCGGCAGCCTGCCCGGTCTTGAGTGGCTGCGTGCTGTCAAGCTCTATACCATCCTGGGCGCCGACGTTTACCTGTTCCCGACGCTGATCGCGCTCGGCTTTGCAACCTACGTCATCTTCCTCAACTTCCGCGGCGCCAGCTCGGCCGCCAAGCTGCAGGCCTTCCTGACCAAGGCCCTGCTCTGCGGCATGCTGCTCGCCATGGGCGTCTCGCTGTTCACCGGCTCGCCGGACAACGCCATGCCCGTGTTCTCCCAGGTCACCGGTGCTGGCGGCGGCAAGCCTGCTACCGAGGGCACCAGCCTGTTCGCAGGCATCGTTTCGGTCCTGGTTCTGACCCCGTTCTTCTACGCCGGTTTCGACACCATTCCTCAGCAGGCTGAGGAAGCGGCCGAGGGCCTCAACTGGAACAAGTTCGGCAAGATCATCTCCCTGGCCCTGCTGGCCGCAGGCGGCTTCTACATGGTCTGCATCTACTCGTTCGGCACCATCCTCGACTGGCATGAGTTCGTTAAGAGCCCGGTTCCCGCGCTTGCCTGCCTCAAGGGCATCAACATGCTCCTGTACCTGGCCATGCTCGTCATCGCCACGCTTGGACCCATGGGTCCGATGAACTCCTTCTACGGCGCCACGAGCCGCATCATGCTCGCCATGGGCCGAAAGGGCCAGCTGCCCGAGAAGTTCGCCGAGGTCGATCCCAAGTCCGGCGCTCCCAAGCTCGCCTGCGTCGTTCTGGGCGTCATCACCGTCGTCGGTCCGTTCCTGGGCAAGAACATGCTCATCCCTCTGACCAACGTGTCGGCTCTCGCCTTCATCTTCTCCTGCGGCATGGTCGCCCTCGCTTGCCTGCGCATGCGCTTCACCGAGCCCGACCTGCCTCGTCCCTACGAGGTGCCCGGCGGCAAGTTTGGCATCAGCCTCGCTATCGTTGCCTGCGGCACCATCATTGGCCTGCTCGTGATCCCGTTCTCTCCCGCCTCCCTCAACATGGTGGAGTGGAGCATCGTGATCGGCTGGTTGGCTATTGGCCTGGCCCTCATGGCTTTCACCAATTCCCGCAAAAAGTAACGCCGAGCCGGGGCGGATCGGGTGCGCGGAATCCTCTCTCCCGCGCACCGAACCCGGCGCCACTTGGGTAGCTTTGTGAGGCCTTAACCCAACACGGCCCCGCCCACTATATGGATCCATAAGGAGGAACCATGTCTACTAAGTACGCAATCGTTGGCGGCAAGCTCATCGACGGTACCGGTGCCGAGCCGGTTGAGAACTCCCTCGTTCTCGTCGACGACAACGGCAAGATCGAGTACGCCGGCACTATGCAGGACCTTCCCGAGGGCGTTGAGGTTATCGACGCCGCCGGCAAGACCGTCCTTCCCGGCCTGATCGACACCCACCTGCACTTCTCGGGCAACCTGACCGACGATGACACCGACTGGGTCATGCAGCCGCTCCTCGAGAAGCAGGCCGTCGCCGTCAAGCAGGCCTACGACTGCCTCACTCACGGTCTCACCACCGTCTGCGAGATCGGCCGCTTCGGCATCCAGATCCGCGACTGCATCGACAAGGGCGTCTTCAAGGGCCCGCGCGTTCTGGCCACCGGCCTCGGCTTCTGCCGCGTTGCCGGCCACGGTGACTCCCACCACTGCACCCAGCAGCTCAACAAGGACTCCCACCCCTGGGGCGACCAGGTCGACGGTCCCTGGGATCTGCGTAAGGCCGTCCGTCGTCGCCTGCGCGAGAACCCCGATGCCATCAAGATCTGGGCTACCGGTGGCGGCATCTGGCGCTGGGACTCCGGCCGCGACCAGCACTACTGCTCCGAGGAGATCCAGGCTGTGGTCGAAGAGGCCAAGATGGTCGGCATCCCCGTGTGGAGCCACTGCTACAACAACCACGCCGCTGCCTACGATTCCGTTCGCTTTGGCTGCGAGCAGCTGATCCACGGCTTCGATATCGATGAGCGCACCATGGACCTCATGGCCGAGCAGGGCACCTTCTTCACCCCGACGATCGCCTTCCTGCCCACCTGGTACGCCACCTATCCGCCCGTCTACGTCCCCGAGCTGCACGACAAGTACGAGGGCACCCTGGTCGAGAAGGAGCTGCAGCGCAACTACGACTGCCTGCGCGAGGCCAAGAAGCGCGGCGTCGTCATGACGATCGGCTCCGACTCCTTCTCCTTCGTCACCCCGTACGGCACCTGCTCCATCGAGGAGATGTACGAGTTCGTCGACAAGATCGGTTTCACCCCGGTCGAGACCATCACCTGCGCTACCCTCAACGGTGCCAAGATGTGCCACATCGAGGACGAGACCGGTTCCATCGAGGCCGGCAAGTGCGCCGACCTGCTGGTCGTCAACGGTGACGTCGCCGCCGACATCCACGTGCTCAACACCGACAACATGGACGTCATCATGAAGGACGGCTGGATCGTCGAGGCTGGCACTTTTGGTGAGGCTAACAAATACAGCGCCTAAGATACCGTTTGTCGATGGCTTGATGTAAAACACAGTATTTGATTGCATAATGCAATGGAGAGGGTCGCTTGCGGCCCTCTTTATTGCTATGGGTGCGTCAGTAAGAAGGGGATGACGGTGGATCTCAATAGGCTGATTCTGGGCAAGAGCTACAACTCTACCAAGGTCTTTCGTACCGCTCAGCATGTGGTTCAAGCCATCTTGCTCGGTATTGTCGTTCCGCTGCTTATCCTGCTGCTCATCTGGGATCTAACCGATAATCCCAATCCCGTTCCGGCCGTTGTCGTCATTGCCGGCTTGGTCATGCTGTGCTTCTTCTTCTCGTACGTCTTTGTCGTTCCCGACGACCTCACATCGAGCGCAACCGACCGCACGCTCGCCATCGCTTCAAAAATATTCGCCTACACGTCGCGCGGCCTTACGCCCGAAGCTGCCCTGGGCGCCTCTAAGATTATCCTGTCTGAAACTATCGCCTCTGCCATCTGCTTTACCGACGGCAAGCAGGTGTTGGCAAGCTGGGGCGAGGACTCGGCAAAATGCCCCGCGGGCACCCCGGTGGTGCTGCGGACCACGCTCAATGTGATCAACAGCGGTGAGCAAAGCGTTTTCTCGCGCGATGCCTCGACCGAGACAGGTGGCTACTTTCCGCGCCTGCGCGCCGGTATTGTCGCACCGCTTACCGTGCGCGGGCATTGCGTGGGCACGCTCGAGCTGTATTATCCCCGTCTGAGCAGCATCGATATGCGCCAGACGGCGCTTGCCTCGGGCTTTGCCGACCTCATTTCCACGCAGCTTGCGAGCTTTGAGCTCGAGCGCCAGGACGAGCTTACGGCCCGCGTGGAGCTGCGCGCCTTGCAATCGCAGGTCGATCCTCATTTTCTGTTTAACACCATCAGCACCATTGTGTCGCTCGTACGTACCGAGCCGGACAAGGCCAGGTCGCTGCTCATCGACTTTTCCAATTACTACCGTCAGACGCTTTCTGATTCCGATACCCTCACAACGCTCGAGCACGAGGTGGAACAGGGCACTCGCTATATCAATCTTATGCAGGCTCGTTATGGCGACGGCCGTCTGCGCGTCTCGGTCGATATCGACTTTGAGGTGCGCGATTGCATGGTGCCGCCGTTTATCTTGCAGCCGTTGCTCGAAAACTGCATCAAGCACGCGCAGCGCGAGACCGAGCCGCTTTCTATTCATGTTAGGGCTTTCGAGACCGATGACGGTTTGGAGATCATCGTCGAGGACGACGGCATCGGTATGAGCGAAGAGGTCTGCGCGCATCTGTTTGAGCAACATCGCCGAGAGGAGCCCGAGAGCATTACCGCCGACGGCTCCGTCAAGCGAGGTTGCGGCCTGGCGCTCTTCAACGTGCTTCAGCGCATCCATTTCTTTTACGGAGAAGATTCCGGCATGCGCGTGAAGTCCCAAGAGGGCGTGGGAACGCAGGTCATCGTCGAGCTGAACGGCGAGCCGCATGAGCCCGCGCCGTTGACGGCGTAGCACGCGGTTGGATTGAGAGAAAAAGAGGGGAAGCACATATGTCCGAAGGCTGGAACATCTTGGTGGTTGATGACGAGCCCCAAATTAGGGCTGAGCTACGCTATCTATTGGAAAAGGATACGCGTGTGGGTCATATTGCCGAGGCGGGCAATGTCACCGAAGCCGTGGAGTCGATTCTGTCGAACAAGCCCGACGTGTTGTTTTTAGACATTACCATGCCCGGTCGCTCGGGAATTGAGCTTGCCGAGACGCTGCAGAACCTAAAGACGCCGCCGGTCGTGGTGTTTGTGACGGCATTTGCCGAGTATGCGGCTGATGCCTATAACCTCGATGCCGTCGATTATGTCGTCAAGCCGGTTGAGGACGCACGCCTGTCAAAGGCACTCGACAAGATCGAGGCGGCCTTGGGCGTCCGTCGTGTTATCCACGCTCCGCGCCAGCCTTTGCGTCTGACGGTGGACCGCGGGGGCAAAAAGGTGTTCATTCCCGCCGCAGACGTTTGCTACTTTGAGGCGCGCGCCGATTTTTGCAACGCCATCTGCGCCGAGGGAACGTACCTGATCAATGAGTCGATCTCTTCGCTCGAGCGTCGCTTGGACTCCGAGGGCTTTATTCGCGTTCATCGCAGCTACCTGGTCAATTTGGAAGACGTGCACAATGTTGAGATTGGCTCCACGGGGTTGATGGAGCTCAGGCTCGACCGCGTGAACTCGACGGTACCGGTGTCCCGTCGTCGTGCCGCCGAGGTCAAGTCGCACCTGGGGCTTGCGTAAGAGGCTTGCGTGCTGTCGTTTACCATCGCAGGTTTGGCATGGGCGCGCGGTGGGCATAATGGGTGGCATCGAATGAAATCGAAAGGATCATTATGCCCGCGCTTATCACCCATCATCTGTTTGGCGAGGAAAGCATCGACCGTCTTCCGCAGGGCGTCATCACGTCCGATGAAGAGCGCATTGCCTTTATCTTGGGCAACCAAGGCCCCGACCCGTTTTTCTTTCACATTCTGACACCGCGTGTTTCCGACTGCACGCTGCTGGCGCAGGTCATGCATCGGTCGCGCATGTCTCGCCAGTTCGCGTGCCTGCGCGACGGCGTGTCGCATCTGCTGCCGCGCGATGCCAGCTTGGGTCGTGCCTTTGCGCTGGGCCTGCTGTCTCATTACGTGCTCGACCGCAACGCTCACCCCTTTGTCTATGAGCAGCAGTTTGGCATCGTGGAGTCCGATTCAGAGCTTGAGGATTCGAGCAGTCAGGTCCATGCCGTGATCGAGAGCGACCTGGATGTACTGATGCTGCAGCTTAAACGCGATGGCGCTACGGTCGACGATTGCCCGCCGGCGGGCGAGATCGTCACCACCGATCGCATCAATCGCGTGGCCGGCGTGCTGATGAGCTATGTTGCCGGACGCGTGTACGGCATTGACATTCCGGCGGGGGAGTACGGTGCTGCCGTTGCCAATATGCAGCGACTTTACCGCGCGATTGAGCCGGCCGGCTCCGCAAAGACGCGCGCGATCTCGCTGGTTGAGGGCTTGGTGCACGACTACTCGCTGCTCGACGGCCTTGCGCACCGCGTGACGACCGAGCTGCCCGAGCGTACCGGCAACCTGGGCCACTTGGCATGGAAGAACCCCTTTACCGATGAAGTCTCGACCGAGAGCTTCCCCGAGGTCTTTGACCGCGCGCTGCTCGATTACGAGTGCACGGTTGCCCGCTTTATCGAGACCGGCGATATGGAAGCCGTGACCAACCATGTCAATTACAGCGGTCGCGTGCTCAATGCCGATGAGGAGTTCGACCGCGAGGAATAGGGCTCATGCGTGCCCCTTTGCCGAATCCTTACCGGTGCTTCTGGACAATTGGGGTACGATGAACTAACTGCATATCGGGCAAATACGAAGGGTCCCTGTCCATGAAATACACCAAGCTCGAGCGTAACTGGGTTATGTACGATGTGGGCAATTCGGCCCTCGTGCTGCTCAATACCTCGGTGGTGCCCATTTACTTTAACGCCATCAATACCGGCGCTTCCTCGGCCGACCTGGTGGTCGCTTGGGGCAATGCGCAGACGATCGCCTCGCTGGTCATCGCCATGCTCATGCCCATTCTGGGCGCACTTGCCGACTACGCCGGCAACAAGATCAAGTTCTTCTTGGGCTTCTTCCTCACGGGCCTGGTGCTTTGCCTGGCGCAGGCTATCCCAATGTCCGCCATGGCATTTTTGACCGTGTACGTGCTGTGCACCATCGGCCTTAACTCTTCTATGACGTTCTACGACGCCATGCTGCCTGACATTACCACCGACGAGCGCATGGACGCCGTGTCCAGCTCGGGTTATGCCTGGGGCTACATCGGTTCCACCGTGCCGTTCGTCATCTGCCTGGCGCTCATCATGGGTGGCCCCGCTCTTGGCATCCCCACCATGCTGGCAACGCGTCTGTCGTTTATCATCACTGGTGCCTGGTGGCTCATCTTTACCCTGCCGCTCATTCGCACCTATAAGCAAAAGTACGGTCGCGAGCGCGGTCCCGAGGACACCATCGGCCACATCGTGGGCGGTGTGTTCTCCGAGGTCGGACACACCATGCGCGAGATTGCCCACAATAAAACCGTGCTGGTCTACATGATCGCGTTCTTCTTCTATATCGACGGTGTGCACACGGTCATTTCCATGGCCACCAGTTACGGATCGGCCTTGGGCATCGATTCGACGCAGCTGGTGCTGGCGCTGCTCGTTACGCAGTTCGTGGCCTTTCCGTCCGCCATCATCTACGGCAAGCTCGCCGGACGCGTGGGCACGCTCAACATGATCCTGGTGGCGGTCGCCGCCTACATGGGGATTGTGCTGTTCGCCGCGTTCTTCCTAAAGACCGCCTTTGAATTCTGGGTGCTTGCCATTATGGTCGGCCTGTTCCAGGGCGGTGTGCAGGCGCTCAGCCGTAGCTACTTTGGCCGCATTATCCCCAAGGAAAAGTCCAACGAGTACTACGGCTTCTTTGACATCTTTGGTCGTTATGCAAGCGTTATGGGCACCTTCCTGGTGTCGGTCGTCACCTCGCTGACCGGCAACCCGTCGCTGGGCGTCCTTTCCATTGGCGTGCTGCTGGTCGTTGGCTTTATGCTACTGGTCCGCCTGTCCCGCATGACTCGGGCGGCAGAGCATGCCGCATAGGAGCGAGCGGCTATTGTGCCTGTCCACGGTACTCTTTTGGGGTTATCCGCAATAAACATTGCGACTTGCGAGCAATGATTTGCCCAAGTGGGTATGATGGAATCAGCTAGGTCGCGGGGCGTCGCCTGTGTTTGGCGGCGTCCCGTTTTTGTGTTGCAGGGAGGGTAAGGCATGAACGCCACGGTCGTGATTCCAACGTATTGGGCGGGCGATGACGCTTGCGCAAACGCCCCTGGCACCTATGACCATTCGACGCGACTCAACGCCGACAATCCCGAACTCGACCGCTGCCTGGCCTCGCTTGAGCAGGTGTGCGACATCCCGCGCATCATCCTTTTGGTGGTCTGTCCTGTTTCTGCCACAGCCGATGTGTCGCTGCGCGTGCACGAGATTGTCGACGCGCATCCCACGCTCAAGGTCACCGTTGTCACCAACACCCAGGCCTCGCGCATCGCAGACCGGGTTGCTCAGATCGCGCCCAAGGGTTCGGGCGAGTGCGTGAGCCTGCGAGGCTACGGTGCCATCCGCAACATGGGGCTAGCCTGTGCCGCTGTGCTGGGGCATGACGCGGTTATCTTTTTGGATGACGATGAGACTGTCATCGACGCCGACTTTATGAAGCGCGCGACCTATGCGTTGGGTCAGCAGACGCGTCAGGGCTTGCCGATCTTGGTCAAGAGCGGCTATTTCTACGATCGCGACGGCTCGCCGCTGGCTCCCACGGACAAGGCGGGCATCTGCCATCGTTGGTGGACCAAGCGCATCGAGTTCAACCGTTGGATGAAAAAGGCGCTCTCGGGCACCCGCATCTCGCGCTCCAACTACGTGTGCGGCGGCCTGATGGCCCTGCACGCCCGCGCCTTTACGCGTGTGGCCTTTGACCCGTTTATCACCCGCGGCGAGGACTTGGATTACCTCTTTAACATGCGTATGTTTGGCTACGACGTGTGGTTTGATAACGAGTGGACCGTGCGCCATCTGCCTCCGGAGTCCGAAAAGCGCTCACCGCGCTTTATGCAGGATGTATACCGTTGGTACTACGAACGGGCCAAGTTGACGTTCGCCGCGCATCAAAAGGAGCTCATCCCCGTTACGGCGGCATCGCTCATGCCCTACCCGGGCCCGTGGATTTCGCGCGAGCTCGACGACCGCGTGCGCAAGACCGCTATGGTCCGCAGCGTGTTTACCCGCGAGCATGAGGGCTACCTGCGCATTTGGCGCCATGGTATCGGCGAGGCAAAGGCCTATGCGCGCCAAAACGCTGCAAGCTACCTGCGTTTCCAGAGCTTTTGGCCCAAGATCATGGACGGGCTTTGGCGTGACGCACAACTGATCAGTATCCTGGAGGGGGCCGAATGATCGACCGCCGCGCCCAGCGCGATAGTTCAATATCAATCTTTCGCATCATTGCCGTTGCATGCGCCATTTGCGTGCTGGTGTACTTTATTTTTGCCTTGGTGACCGGTATCGAGCCGATCGCCACGGTGATTGCCTGCGCGCTGCTGTGCATCTTTCTGTGCATCTTTATCTTTTTGACGCTCAATCCCGATTCGGTGCGCTCCCAGTACACCGAGGAGACGCTCTCGGTGGCCTCGGCCATGCTCGAGGACATTAAGGGCGGTCTGACGCAGGAGTCGGCGCGTTTGGTGTGCCGGCGCATTTTGCCCGAGACGCGCGCCATGACGGTGGCCATCACCGACGAGGACAACGTGCTTGCCTGCGCGGGCGAGTTTGAGGAAAAACTGCTGCCCGATACTCCCATCCACACGCTTGCCACACGCTACGCTATCGAACATGGCATCGTGCAGTCGTTCAGCCGTATGGTGGATGTCGTGGGCTCGGACGGCTCGCACAACCAAGTTCCCGCCGGCATTATCGCCCCCATCAAGGTGGGCGATCGTACCGTCGGCACGCTCAAGTTCTACTACAAGACCCCGCGCGCCGTCGACCGTACCCAGTATGCGCTTGCCTCGGGCTTTGCCGAGATCTTGTCCACGCAGCTCGCCATCCACGAGCTCGAGGTGCAAAAGGAACTCACGGCGCGCGCCGAGGTGCGTGCGCTGCAGGCGCAGATTAACCCGCACTTCCTGTTCAACACGCTGAACACCATTGCATCGTTTACGCGCACCGACCCGCTGCGGGCCCGCGAACTGCTTCGTGAGTTCTCATCGTTCTATCGTGCTACACTCGACAACTCGGGATCGCTTATTCCGGTCTCGCGCGAGGTCGCACAGACCAAGCGCTACCTTACCTTTGAGAAGGCCCGCTTTGGCGAGGACCGCGTGCTTGCGACGTTCGATGTGTCCGAGGACGTGGAAGATACGCTGGTGCCGGCGTTCGTGATCCAGCCGATTGTCGAGAACGCCGTACGTCATGGTATGGGCGATGACGACGCCCTGAGGATCGACGTGACCGTTCACCAAGACGGCGAGGATGCAATCTTGATTGCCGTGGCCGATAATGGCGTGGGCATGGATGAGGGTACCGCCGCCAGACTGTTTGACGAGCGCTCTGCCCGTCCCGACGCCAGCTCTCCCCAGGGTGGCGGCGCCGGTGTGGCCATGCACAATATTTCGGAGCGCATCCATCGCTTTTATGGGCCGCACTCCTATACGCGTGTCGAATCGGCGCCGGGCAAGGGCACCAAAGTGCTCCTTCATCTTGATTTGTCAGAGAGCATCTTTGACATTCAAGAGTAAAATAAAAGGCTACGGGCTCAACGTCATGCGACGGATGCCCGGCGTAGTTAGTTGACGAAAGGTTTTATCCCTATGCTGCGTGCGATGATTGTGGATGATGAGGCGCCGGCTCGCTCGGAGCTTCGCTTCCTGCTCGAGCAAACGGGCAAGATCGGCACGATCACGGAGGCGTCGAGCGTCCGCTCCGCCATCGAGATGCTTATGGAAAGTCGCGTGGATGTCGTGTTTCTCGATATCTCGATGCCCGGTGCCTCGGGCCTGCAACTTGCCGAGGCGCTGCATAAGCTCAAAAATCCGCCGGCGATCGTGTTTGTGACTGCGTATAGCGACCATGCGGTCGAGGCATTCGACGTGGATGCCGTCGATTATCTGATGAAGCCGGTCGAGGAAGCTCGCTTGGATCGCGCGATCGAGAAGGTCATGCAACGCGCCAAGCCGGTTACGGACAGCAAGGTGACCATCGAGCGTATCCCGGTGGAAAAGGGCGGCCGCAAGGTGCTCATTCCCGTGGATGACATCCGCTTTATCATGGCAAAGGACGATTACTCCTGCATCTATACCGTCGATGATCGCTTTTTGTCGACGACCTCGCTGGCGCAGTTTGAGGCCAAGCTCTGCGACTTTGGCTTCTTCCGTGTTCACCGCCGCTATATCGTCAACCTAGCGTGCGTCACGGACGTTGAGACGGTGCCCTCGGGCGCCATCCAGCTGGGCATTACGGGCGTCGACGAACGCGTGCCGGTTTCTCGCCGCCGCGTCGTGCCGCTCAAGAAGGCCCTGAGTCTCTAGCACACTGGCCCCGCAGCCCTGTAGACCCATCGTCTGCGGGGCCGTGGGGCCTTTTTTGTATGTATCTGCCGAATCGTTTTTTGCGGAAGGGATCCCATGAACAGCGCAAGCGCCAAGCGCATCGACATCATCTCGGACACCCACGGCTATTTATCGCCTGCGCTCTTGGATGAGCTTGAGGGCGCAGACCTGATCATCCACGCCGGCGACCTTACGTCAGAGATGGACTACGAGCACCTATGCACCATCGCCCCCGTGCGGGCCGTATTGGGCAACAACGATTACTACCGCGACTACGGCCCCGATGTAGACCGTCTTGCGCTCTTTACCTACGAAGGCCTTAAATTCGCCGTAGCCCACTACCGCGAAGACCTTCCGGTGGGATCCGTAGACGTAGCCATCAACGGCCATACCCACGTAACCAAAGAAGCCCAAGTGGGCCGCTGCTTAGTCCTCAACCCGGGCAGCGCCAGCTACCCCAGAGGCACTCGAGGCCCCACCATGGCCAGAATGCTCGTCAAAGACGGCAAGATCCTAAGCACCAAGTTTATTGACCTAGACTAACCGCAACAAAAACGGGGGATGCAGATGCGTCCCCCGTTTCCATTTGAGCCAAAGGCAGAGCTTCAACAAAAACAATCAGACCAACCCCGCCGAGGAGCACGCGGGCTAGCCGCGCAGCGGCGCACGCCCGCAAAACTGGTTGAATAATGTGACGGCAGGGAGGGCTTCCGGGGCTGAGGGCGGGGGTTAAGTTTGTCGCGAGTTCCGCACGCAAAGGAAAGCACTTAATGTGCTTTCCGTCTTGCGCAGGACTGTAGAGCAGCAAACTTAACCCCCGCCCTCAGCCCCGGAAGCCCTCCCGGATGGCCCCAAAAAATTTTTCAAAAAAGTTGTTGCGCGCCGGACAGACTTCTGTGTATACTAATCCCCGCAGCGCACGCGAGCGGAAACAAACGCGAACGTCTGCCTGGGGAGTTAGCTCAGTTTGGTTAGAGCGCCGGCCTGTCACGTCGGAGGTCGCGGGTTCGAGCCCCGTACTTCCCGCCAACGCAATTAAAGCCACGTCTTCGGACGTGGCTTTTTGCGTTTGATGCACTTTGTTTCGATAGAACGATCGCCCTGGCGCATCTTCGCCCAGAATCCCCGCCCCTTCGGGAACGCAAGTAAAATCTAATAAGCATATCTGTCTAAACAACAGCTTTGTTGCGCAACACCTGTTCAACGAAGCAGGGGGTTAGGTTATACTAAATTGCACTGTGGGCCGCATCTGATGCATTTCGCTCCAAGCGCGGCATTCAGTGGATATCCGATTTACCATTTGGATGTCCTGCGGTCATTTAGCGTCTCGACACAAGCTCGGCCCCGGAGCTCGTTCGAGCTGTTCGTATTCCTTGAAAGGGGAAAAATGGACATATCGAGGAAGACTGATTACGCCCTTCGTATGTTGGCGATGCTTGCCGAGGATCCGGAGCGTTTGCTTTCTGTTCGCACCGCTGCCGAAGAGGTCAATGTCCCGTATTCGTTTGCCCGCTCGATTCAGCACGGTTTGGTCCAGGCCGGTATTGTGGAGAGCCTGCGTGGCGTCCACGGTGGCATGCGTCTCAAGGTCAGTCCGGACGACGTTACCATTCGTCAGGTCGTCGAGGCCGTTCAGGGCCCTATGGTTATGAATGATTGCACCGCACCCGATGGCGACTGTGCGCGCATGGGCACGTGCTGCTATCATCCCCTGTGGGCCGGAGCTCAAGCATTGATGCGCGACTACCTCGATTCCGTTTCGCTCGGCGACATCGTCGCTCACCGCCAGTTCCCGGCCGTCGATCCCAAGTTCGCCGACCGCGAAGCGTTTCCCGAGTACGCCACCTGTGCGTATACATGCCGGGAGGAATAGCGCCGCATAAGGAGCATAGATATGATTCAGGACCCCTTTCGTTCGATGATTCGTTCGGAAGGGGTCCTGCGTTATCGCGACCTTCCGTGGCGCCGCACGCGCGATCCGTACATCATTTGGCTTTCCGAGGTCATGTTGCAGCAAACACAGGTGCCACGCGTGGAGACGCGTATGCCGGCGTGGCTCGATCGCTTTCCGACCGTGCAGGCGCTTGCCCAAGCCGCGCCTTCCGATGTTTTGGACGCTTGGCAGGGCATGGGCTACAACCGACGCGCTCTGGCGCTCCACAAGGCCGCTCAGCGCGTTGTGGAGGACTGGGACGGTGAGTTTCCGCGTGAGACGCGTGACTTGGTCGCTCTGCCTGGTATTGGCCCGGCAACGGCGCAAGGTATCCGGTCGTTCGCGTTTGACCTTCCAGGCGTGTATCTGGAGACCAACGTGCGCACGGTCTTTCTGCATCACTTCTTTCCCGATGTACCGGCTGTTCCCGACCGCGAGCTGGTGCCGCTGATTCAGGCGGCCTGTCCGGCGGTCCCCGGTGCGGCGACCGACGAGATCGCTCCCTTTGCCGTGCCGCTCGATGATGCCGACACGCCGCGCGCGTGGTATTACGCGTTGCTAGATTGCGGCGCGCATCTTAAAAAGACGCTGCCCAATCCGTCCAGGCGGTCGGCGGGCTATAGCCGTCAGTCCAAGTTTGAGGGCTCGCGTCGCCAAAAGCGCGCCCACATTGTGCGCATGCTGCTGGCGGCGCGCGATGGGCAGCCTGCGGGCATTACGGTTGATGAAGCTGTTACAGGCGTTAACGAGATGGAGACGGCAGCCGGTCGCGGGCCGGTCGAGTGCGACTTGATCGCGGGCATTCTAGCCGACTTGGAGCGCGAGGGCTTTTGCCGAGCCGAGGACGATCGTTGGTTGAGTGTGTAGCCCGCTCAAATCTGAAGAACGGGATTGTAAGGTTTAAATTCTCGGCTTGAGGGCATCCTAAAGGCGAGGCCGCTTGAAGCCTACGGGCGGCATGCGTTGAAGGGAAGTACACCTATGGATTTTGAGAACTCCCAAACCAAGAAGAACCTCGAGACCGCTTTTGCCGGTGAGTCTCAGGCACACACCAAGTATCGCTACTATGCATCCAAGGCCAAGAAGGACGGCTACGTTCAGATCTCGAACATCTTTGCCGAGACCGCAGGCAACGAGTCCGAGCACGCCAAACTGTGGTTTAAGTATCTGCACGACGGCGCCGTTCCGGGCACTCTGGACAACCTGCGCGACGCCGCCGCGGGCGAGAACTACGAGTGGACCACGATGTATGACGAGTTTGCCAAGACCGCCGAGGAGGAGGGTTTTGCCGAGATCGCCGAGAAGTTCCGTGGCGTCGCCGCCGTCGAGAAGGCCCACGAGGAGCGCTACAACAAACTCGTCGAGCGCATCGAGTCGGGCGAGGTGTTTGAGCGTGAGGGCGTGAAGGTGTGGAAGTGCCTGAACTGCGGGCACCTGCATGTTGGTGCCGAGGCGCCTGAGGTGTGCCCGGTGTGTAACCACCCCAAGGCGTACTTTGAGGAGCAAGTGGTGAACTACTAGCGCGTGGCGCTGGCTGCTGCGGAGCGCAGGGCGGGGGAAATACCTTTCCCTCTCGCTCACGGCTTCGCAGAGTCGCGCGAGGCAAAGGCATACGCCGCGGGTCTGACGGCGCGGGCTTGCCAGCGAGTTTTGGCTCATAGATTGGTTTGTGTGCCGCCCCTTATGGGGCGGCACGTTTTGTTTGGGGTCCCGGTCTCCACAATTTCCGTCAAGCTTTTGGTCAGCTTTTGGTTAGTTGGCGGGTTGGTGGAAGGGCAAAAGATCATTCGGTAAAAAAGCTCAGAGAAAGTGCTGGTAGGGGAGTTGTTGAGCTTTTCGACAGCTTTTGAGCAAAAGAAACTTTGTGGCTATTGCCGGCGATTGCGTTGTCGCGGTCATGGCGGTGCGGGATGCTGGTCGTAAGCGTCGAACGCTCCGATTTTGGAGGCCAACATGGACCTGTTTCTTGAGACCCCACAGCAACAAGCCGAGCGCATGCTGCGGCAGCAGCGGCGGCTTATAGAGATGCAAATGCAAGGGGTTGCCAACCAGGCGCCCGTGCAAAACGTCGTGCCCGCTGCTGTACCTGCAGCCGTGCCCGGGTGCGAATCGGCACCAGAGGCCTATTCCGTACAGCAAGATTCATATGCGCAGGAGCTCGCGTTCGACAAGCGTCGTGCGCGTCGTCGCCGCGTGGGCCAGCGCCTGCGCACATTGGCGATGATCGTGCTCATTCCGCTAGGACTTGCGGCAATCTTCTTGGCCTCATATGCCCTCACGTGCATTCTCAACGGTGCCTCGCCCAATGAGGTGCTCCAGCATCTAGCGGCCCTGGGCCAGCGCCTAGGCGATGTCGCAACAACCATCCGCGCCGGCTGGGAGAGTTAGCGTTTGTCACATTAGGACTTCCAGGGTGTACGAATTATCGCCACGAGCAGAATTCTTGCATCCTGTGGGTCCTGTCGTGCGACTGAATAGTATTATTGAAGATAAATAATAATAGGATTTGCTATGTATAAGCAGGATTTAGAGCAGACTCTTTTGGGCATTGACGAAGAGGCGGAGCTGGAAATAGGTCCAAGAGACGACAGGCCGAACGTTGTATTGGTGGGAGGAAGCGCCTTCATGCTAAACGATGTGACGGATCGTTCGGTTACACATGACATTGATGTGTTTGAGGCAGATAGGTGCCTCCGCGAGATCATAGCTCGATACCCCGAGGTGAATGGTATGGCGGTGGCATATTGTAATCAGATGCCGTTCAATTACGAAGATCGTTTGATTCCCTTGGATATTGGGGCGCGCTTTATCAGGTACTTTACGCCATCCTTGGAGGACCTGGCGGTAATGAAGCTCTATGCCTGTCGTCCGAACGACATCATCGATCTTCATAGCCAGGCATTCGTCGACCGACTTGATTGGGGACTGCTCGAACGGCTTATATTCGACGAGGGCGAGGCGCTGGCGTCGTCGCCTTCGGAGCGGAGTTATCAAGAGATGGTCTGCGCATACAGCCAATACAAAAAGGAGGTGCTCGGTTGAATCTGACCTTTGAGGGATTCTTAAAAGGCTATTGCCGAGAGCTATCCGGACAGCAGTCGCTCAGTTTTAGAAAACTGGTTAAGCAAGCGACGACGGTTGCGCCGCGCGTGGCGGAGCCCCTGTTTTTGCTCGCTTTGGCACAGGGTAAAGCCGAATACGTTCTGGGCTTATCCGAGGGTTCGTGGATGGAAGAGGGTTACCGAGGCGTTTTGTCCTTGTACGCCCAAACGGGTAGCCTGGCATCTCTATGCGCCGAGGACAAACTTCCTAATCGTTATGCCAACGTTTGGCGTGCGTATAGAGCGGTGAAGGAAAAGCCAGTGGCGGACAGAAGAATCAACGCCCTGATGCGAAAAAGAACGTTGGGAGCGCTAGAGGAATCGGGTGTAACGCGCTACGGTCTCTGCCGCGATTTGAATCTGAATAAGGGAAACGTGTACGCATATTTAGCCGGTGATGACTCAAAGGTGAGCAGGGAGACGGCGCGCCGCATTATGGAATATGCGGAGGAGAGGGGCGCCCAAGAAGGGGCCGGGCGCCCGGTGCGTGTGGCGGGGTAAGATTGATCGCGGTTTTGATTGATGATCGATTGGGTTTGTTGGGCGGAGTTTATGTCTGCAATTGATATTGCACTTATTGTGATTGCTTTGGTGGCGGTGGGGGTCGCTGCGGCCTGTGCCCTGCAGCTCAAGGGCCTTCGCGTCGAGCTGCAGGAGCGCGGCGATAGCGGGGCAGAGATGCTGGCTGCGCTCGAGCAGGCCAACAATGCGCTCGACACCCTGAACGTCGCTTTGGCCGAAACCCGCCGCACGGCAAATGCCATCGCGCAGCAGCAGACGACCGATGCGGCCGTAGAGCAGCAGCGCTACCTGACCATCGCGCGTGAGTTCTCGCAGGCCGGCGACCGTATGGATGACCTGCGCCGCGAGACAGCCCAACAGCTTGGCGCCAACCGCGAGGGTATCGAGCACCGCCTGGACAAGGTTCGCGAGACGGTCGATGCCCAGCTGAGCGCCATCCGCAAGGACAACAACGTGCAGCTCGATCAGATGCGCGCGACGGTGGACGAGAAACTCTCCCGTACGCTCAACGATCGCCTGTCCGCATCGTTTAAGCAGGTGAGCGACCAGCTCGAGGCTGTGTACAAGGGTTTGGGCGATATGCAGTCCATTGCCACCGGCGTAGGCGACCTCAAGCGCGTGCTGGGCAATGTAAAAGCGCGCGGCATTTTGGGCGAGGTACAGCTGGGTGCGATCCTGGCGGACATCCTTACGCCCGACCAGTATCTGGAAAACGTCGCCACCAAGCCCGGCGCCTCGGAGCGCGTTGAGTTTGCCGTCAAGCTGCCGGTGGACGAGGGCGATCCCGTGCTGCTGCCGATCGACTCCAAATTCCCGGGCGACGCGTACGAGCATCTGCTCGACGCGCAAGAGTCGGGTGATGCCGAAGCTGTGGCCACCGCGCGCAAGACACTCGATGCTATGGTGAAACGCGAGGCAAAGGACATCTGCGAAAAGTACCTGAGCGTGCCCGCGACCACCAATTTTGGCATTATGTTCGTGCCGTTTGAGGGCCTGTACGCCGAGGTCGTCAGCCGCCCCGGGCTTATCGAGACCCTGGGCCGCGACTATCACGTTAACGTTGCCGGCCCCAGCACCATGGCGGCCATCCTCAACAGCCTGCAGATGAGCTACCAGACGTTTAGGCTGCAAAAGCGCACCGACGACGTGCTGCGTGTGCTCTCTGCCGTCAAGGCCGAGCTGCCGCGCTATCAGGCGGCGCTGCGTCGTGCCCAGCAGCAGATCGAGACCGCGGGTAAAACGGTCGAGGGCATCATCACCACGCGCACCAACGTTATGGAGCGCAAGCTCAAGGACATCGACGCGCTGGAAGATGCCGAGGAGGCCGACGAGATCTTGGGGCTCACATCCGCGGAGCTGCTCGCAGACCAAAAAGACGAGGACTAGCTGCATCTGACGGCGGAGCGCCTGCGCAAGCGCGGGGCGCGGACGCTTTTCGCGTCGCACTTGCCTGAAGTGCGCTTTAGTGTGCAACAATGGCGTTTCGCCCTATCAGACGCGAAAGGAAGCCCATGTCTCAGAGAAACACCAGTCCGCTCAAACGCTCCACCGTGCGCCGCACGCTGCAGCGTTTTTGGGACGTCACGCGCACGCAGCCGCTGATTGTCTTTCTCTCGGTGTTCTCGTCGGCGGGCTACATCTTTTTGCTCACGTTTGCCAACACCTATGTGATGGCCCTCATCGTCGACCGTGTCCAAGCGGGTCCCGTGGCGGGCGATCAAGTATTCGAGGTCTTTGGTCCCTACATTCTGGCGCTCGTGCTCGTTAACCTGGTAGGCCAGATCCTCTCCAAGCTGCAGGACTACACCGTCTACAAGCTCGAGATTGCGGGCAACTATCACCTGGCGCGCTTGTGCTTCGACACGCTCTCCAATCAATCCATGACATTCCACACCAGCCGATTTGGCGGATCGCTCGTGAGCCAGACGAGTCGTTTTATGAGCGGCTACACGGGGCTGGTGGACGTGACGGTGTATTCGCTCATCCCCACTATCACCTCGGTTGTCTGCACGGTAGCGGCGCTCGCCCCGGTGGTGCCCACATTTACCGTGATCCTGGTGGGCATCATGGTCGTTTACATCGCGTTTGTCTGGCTTATGTACAAACGCATCATGCCGCTTTCGGCCGCGACGTCCGCCGCGCAGAACAAGCTATCGGGTGTGCTTTCCGATGCGGTCACGAATATCCTGGCCGTCAAGACTTGTGGGCGCGAGGACTTTGAGCGTGACCTATTCGATACCGCCGACCGTGCCGCGCGCGACGCCGAGACGGTTTCGATGCACGCCATGATGCAACGCAACTTTACGACCTCGGGCCTTATCGTTATCACCATGGCCGTGGTGAGTGTGTTCGTGGCGGGCGGCAACGCGTGGTTTGGCATCTCTGCCGGCGCGCTCGTCATGATCTTTACCTATACGTACAACCTCACCATGCGTCTGAACTATGTGAGCTCCATGATGCAGCGCATCAACCGCGCGCTCGGCGATGCGGCCGAGATGACGCGCGTGCTGGACGAGCCGCGTCTGGTGGCAGACGACGAGAACGCCCCCGAGCTCAAGGTGGGCGAGGGCGCGATTGATTTTGAGCACCTGAGCTTTGCATACCGTGACGCCGCGGCGGGCGAGAACGTGTTCGACGATCTGACGCTCCATGTGGCAGCGGGCCAGCGCGTGGGCCTGGTGGGCAAATCGGGCTCGGGCAAGACAACACTCACCAAGCTGTTGCTGCGCTTGGACGACGTACAGGGTGGCCGCGTGCTCGTGGACGGCCAAGACGTCTCGCGCTGCACGCAGCAGAGCCTGCGCCGCCAGGTTGCCTACGTGCCTCAGGAGGCGCTGCTGTTCCACCGCTCCATTCGCGAGAATATCGCCTACGGGCGTCCCGACGCCACCGACGAACAGATTCGCGAGGCGGCACGCCTGGCCAATGCCCTGGAGTTTATCGATCGCCTGCCCCATGGCTTTGACACCATGGTGGGCGAGCGCGGCGTTAAGCTTTCGGGTGGACAACGCCAGCGCGTGGCCATCGCCCGCGCTATCCTGACCGACGCGCCGATTTTGGTGCTCGACGAGGCGACCTCTGCCCTGGACAGCGAGTCCGAGGCGTTGGTGCAGGAGGCGCTCGAGAACCTGATGCGCGGTCGAACCTCTATTGTGGTGGCGCATCGCCTGTCCACCGTGGCGGCACTCGACCGCATCGTGGTGCTGGCGGACGGCGAGATTGTCGAGGACGGTACGCATGCACAGCTTGTCGAGGCGGGCGGCGAGTACGCAAGCCTGTGGGGCCGCCAGACCGGCGCATTTTTGGAGGTGTAAGCGCCCCGGACGTGGGACAATCGTGCCTGTAGTTTGTTGTGCCGCTGAGCTGAGGAGACGCTATGCCACGCGAGACCAATGCCGCCAAACGCGAGCGCGCCGTTGAGGTGTGCGAGCGCCTCAACCGTCGCTATGGCCCGGTCGAGTGCTTCTTGGACCACGAGAATCCCTTTAGGCTGCTCATCGCGGTACTGCTCTCGGCTCAGACGACCGATGCACAGGTCAACAAGGTGACGCCGCGGCTGTTTGCCCAGTGGCCCACGCCCGAGGCCATGGCGGGGGCGAGCGTGGCCGATGTGGCCGACACCATTAAGTCACTCGGCTTTTATAAGAGCAAGGCCAAGCACGCCGTGGAGGCCGCGCAGATGATCGTTGCCGATTACGGCGGCGAGGTGCCGGCCGACATGAAGGAGCTCGTCAAGCTACCGGGTGTGGGGCGCAAAACGGCGAACATCGTGCTCAACGTGGGGTTTGGCATTGTCGAGGGCATCGCGGTCGATACGCACGTCAACCGCATCGCGCACCGCCTGATGCTGAGCCCCAAGACGCATGCCAAAGAGCCGCTCAAGACCGAGCAAGATCTGCTCAAGATTTTGCCGCACGAGTATTGGGAGTCGGTCAACCACCAGTGGATCACCTTTGGCCGCGAGATCTGCGACGCTCGCAAACCTAAGTGCGACGAGTGCCCGCTGGCAGACCTTTGCCCCAGCGTGCGCGTGACGGGGTAGGGCCCGGCACGTTTTGCCGGCGTCCGAAGGCTTTGGCCAATGTTGCGCAACACATTTGGGTCGCGAGGGCTCAATATGATGACGGCAGATGCCGTTTGTTGTAAGGGGATGCCCGAATATGTTTTGCACCAAGTGTGGCTCCGAGATGCCCGACGGAACCGATTTTTGCACGAACTGCGGGGCACGCATGGGCGCTGCCTCTCCGGCGGCCGCGCCTGCTGAGCCCGCACCGATGCCGGCGGCAGGGATGCCTTCCGTGCAGAAGAAGTCGTATAAGCGCGCGGTGATTATCGGCATATGTATAGCGGGCGTGCTTGTGGCCGGTGGCGCTGCGCTGGCGCTGACCGGCGTGCTGGGTCCGCTTGGGCAGGGCAATTCATCGCAGATTACAGTACTTGGGTCCGACGAGGGTTCGGCCGAGCACAAGGACAAGGGAAGCGCCAAGGAGAAGCCTGCTGAAGAGCAAGAAGAGCCGGAAGAGCCCGAGCAGACGGGCGGCAGCGTAAAAGTCGACCTCAACGACCAGGCAACTTATGCCGCCGCAAACCTGTTCCTGTCGAACTTTACGGAGGAACACTTCGATCGGGACTGGTATCAGGCGGGCGGCTTCGATTCGACTGACGGACTTTCTGATGACGAGAAATACAAGCTGGTCAAGTTTATCTGGTGCCATTTTATTGACAACGCGCCGTATCGAATCGAGAAAGGCGACTATGACAACGGTCACTATCAGCGCATGGCGACCGATGTGATCAATAGGGAACTCAATCGCCTGACGGGTCTGACGCTCTCGGATGCTGACATGACCTTTGATAAAGGGTCGGGTGGGCAGATGCTTGCCGATTCGGCCGAAGCGCATGACGGGTACTTGTATCTGAAGCAGGAATACGGCCAGGGAAATTACAACCCATCGTGTGCCATCGTTACGGGCGCGACTGACCTTGGCGACAACATCTACGAGCTCACCTATGAGGTTTACAGTGCTGGCGGTGCGTTACTTCCTTCCGACATCCCCGAGAGCACCTACGGCCTGCCAAAGGACCAGTTCATCGCCGCAATTCAAGCGGATGCATCCAGGGGCCGTACCGAAACTTGCACGGTCCGCGTCGCACAGGGTGACGGCGCCCCGACCTTCACACTGCTTAAAATGGGCGTCTACGATTAGACTCGGCGTATAGCTCACTCTGATAACGCCAGGCGACTCGTCCGTCTGGCGTTTTTGTTGCGGGGCTGGGCATGCGCTTGAGCTGGAGTATTTGTCGCCTCCTGCCGCCTCATGCAAAAATGTGTTGCTAATTTAGAAGCCTATTCAAGCGCGCCGAAGTCGTGCGTGCTGGCGTAGCATGAGCAAAAAATCAAGCAATGGAGGGTAACGTGGCAACATTGAAGACGCGAGAGCTCGAAGATTATTTTGAACGCATCGTACGCACGCGCGAAGGTGACCTACCTGGTCGTCGCAAAGGCGACGAATACTTGTCTCAAACCCATGCGCTCTACCATGGTGATCCTGCGCCCTGGGCTCTGACGCCAAAGATATTCGACATGGATATGACGGCGCTTCTTAAGGAGGCCGCCGAGCGCATGTACGGCATTATGGACAAGGTGACGCGGGCGTTTTGTTCCGATGCCTCCGTGCGTGCGTGGTTTCGCATGGATCCGGCTTTTGCTGACCTGTGCGCTATGGATGCCGGCTATGATTGCCAAATTCCCCTTGCGCGTGTTGATATCTTTCTTGACGAAGATGCCGGTTCGTATACGTTTTGCGAGCTCAATACCGACGGCAGTGCCGGAATGGTAGTGACCGATGCGGTCTGTCAGGCGGTGCGAATGACGCCTTCCTTTGAGGAGTTTGCATCCGACCACCCCGGCTTTCGGCAGTACGATTTGTGCGGTAGCTGGATAGACGCATTGTTTGAGACCTATGCAGAGTGGAAGCTGGCCCATCCTCGCCGCACCGAGGATAGTGCACGATCGGACGACGGGACCCGCGTTGACGAGGGGCTCTATGCACCGCAATCAAAAATATATCCTGCTTCGGTGGCAATCGTCGACTATTCGGAAAGCATCGACTTGGAAGATGCGGCTCATTTTGTCGACCTTATGAGGCGACGGGGTGTGGTGGCGCGCTTTGCGGATGTGCGCGACCTGCGGATTGGCGAAGACGAGAGCGGTGCTAGGCGGCTGTGCGATGCCGCCGGTCCTATTGATTGCGTTTGGCGGCGCGCGGTGACCGGCGAGCTGTGGGATAAGCCGTGCGACGGACGCTCGGCCTTAATCGAGGCGGCTCAAGAAGGGCTCGCGTGCATCGTTGGTGGTTTTAGAACGTGGCCGTGTGCGACTAAGACCGTATTTGCATTTCTGTGGTCTCGGGCCGGTCAGTCCTTGTTGAGCCCGGAGGAGCAATCGTTTGTACGGGAGCATGTGCCCTATACCGAGATTTTGGACGAAAGCGCCCAGTTGTCGAGATTTGCCGAAAAGGATCGATGGATTGTCAAGCCGTGCGGCGGCTACAACGCGGTTGGCGTTGTTGCCGGCTTGGATGCCACGGAACGGGAATGGTCCCAGGTGCTTGCTCGCGCTGCGGCCGCTGGGGCGATTGTACAGGAGTATGCTCAGCAGTATCAGACTCCCTGCTTGCGCGGAACGCTTGTCAATGGGCCGCATCGAGGAGAGGCACCAAAAGGACTTGTGGATGATCTTGGTTTTGCGCCCGCTTCTAATATGGAAGGCCTGTACCTGTATCGCGGTCGTTTCGCGGGCGTGTACACACGCGTCGGCTTTGCCAACACCATAGGCGAGTGGACGAGCCGCTTGAACGTTGCGAGCTTTTTTGAGGAATAGCCGTTTCTTGGGGCACCTTCCGTGGTTGCGGCGTTCGAAGTGACGGGGAGATTTTGGCGAAGCCGATGAGCCCGGTTCTATCTGGCGTTTTTGTTGCGGGGCTGGGCGTACGCCTGAGCTGGAGTCCTCTTCATGCGCTACCATGACAGACAACGAATTTGACGAACGACCCGCTGAGCTTGCCTCGGCGGGCTTTTGGCGTTGCAATGCCGGAGGAACAGCATGCTCATTCACCGTATAGCCGCGCAGCTCTACACTGCCGAGGCACTGCAGACCGTCGAGGCCGGGCTCGATGCTGGCGAGGACGTGACGCTGGCCGTGTCTCAGTCGGGCCGAACGCTTATGGCCGCCGCCCAGTTTGCGCGTCGTCCGCGCCCCACGGTCTACGTTGTGAGCGGCGAGGATGCGGCCGATCGCGCCGCACGCAGTCTGGCCGCCTATGTGGGCCTGGCGCACGTGTGCCGCTTTCCCGAGCGCAAGGACTACCCTTGGCGCGAGCAGGCGCCCGACGACGCCGTGGTAGCCCAGCGCTGCGAGGCACTCGGGCGCATCGTGCGCGGCGACAACTGCATCATGGTCGCCTCGGCCCGCGCGCTGCTGCGCTGCGTGCCGCCGGTCGAGAGCCGCTACTGGGAGTCCACTACTTTTGCGGTGGGCGAGGAGATTCCTTTTGACGAGGTGCCGCAGCGCCTGGTGGGCATGGGCTACACCAATGCCGGCGCTGCCGACGCGCCCGGCCTGTTCCGCGTGCACGGCGACACCGTCGAGGTGTTCCCCGCGCAGGAGAAGGCGCCCGTGCGCATCGAGTTCTTTGGCGACGAGATTGACCGCATCCGCCGCATGGTGAGCTCCACGGGCCAGACCATCGGCAACGAGGACAGTATCGAGATCTTCCCCTGCCGTGAGCTGGCGCTTACCGACGAGGCCGTTCACAACATGCACGTGGCGCTCTACCGCGCAAGCCAGGACGACAGCAAGTTGGCGGCGCTGCTCGAGATGGTGGATGCGCGCATCGTCACGCCTGAGCTCGACCGCTTTTTGCCGGTGATGTACGGCCAGACCGTGAGCCCGCTGTCGCACGTGAGCGGCAAGGCGCTCGTGGTGCTGTCCGAGCCGCGCTCGCTGTTCGACGATTGCCTGCGCGCCTACGAAGATATCGAGGCGCGTGCCGGCGAGGCGGGGGTCGACCGTCTGGACGGCCTGTACGTGCGCGCCCAGCAACTCGACTTTGGCTCCCAGCAACGCCTGAACTATGTGAGCCTCATCCGTGCCGGCGGTGCGGTGACGGCCGAGCTCAAGATTGAGCAGCCTGCCATCGCAGGCTCGGACAACCGTTTCATGACGCGCATCCAGGAGGTCGTGGGTAAGCGCTATGCCTGCGTGTTTGCCATCCCCGACCGCGGTGCGCGCGAGTCGATGGAGCTTACCTTTGGCGACGAGGGCATTACCTTTGAGGAATCGCTGACCGCGGCGCCCGAAAACGCCGGCGCTATTGGCGGCCGTGTGCGCGTGGCAGCGGCGGATTCCGCCGATCGTGCCGCACGCCAGGAGGCCCATGCTTCCATTCGCGAGCGTCGCGCCGACGCGCTCAACGCCCGCTCGCTCGAGGCGGGCGCCGCGCAGGCTGCCGCCGGAGCCGCTGTGCCCACCATCTCGCGCGGGCGTGTGACCTTTGTGGACGCGGCCCTGCCGCAGGGCGTGGTGGTGCCCGACGCCAATTTGGCCGTGTTCTCGATCGCCGACCTCAACGCCCGCATGGATGCCAACCGCGCGCGTAGCCGCCGCAAGGTTGACATTACACAGATTACCTTCCCGTTTAAGCCGGGTGACTACGTCGTTCATGCCACCCACGGCATCGCGCTCTTTAGCGAGATTGCGCGCCAGGAAGTGGGCGGCAAGGAACGCGACTACTTTTTGCTGGAATATGCCGATGGCGACAAGCTCTACGTGCCGTTGGAGCAGGTCGACCGCATCACGCGCTACGTTGGCCCCGACGGTGACAAGCCGCGTCTGACCAGGCTCAACACCGCCGACTGGACGCGGGCTACCAACAAGGCGCGCAAGAATGCCAAAAAGCTGGCGTTTGACCTGGTCGACCTCTATACGCGCCGCTCGTCGATTACCGGTATCGCCTGTCCGCCCGATACGCCCGAGCAGATCGAGATGGAGGAGAGCTTCCCCTACGACGAGACGCGTGACCAGCTGGAGGCTATCGCCGACATCAAGGCCGACATGGAGGCGCCCAAGCCCATGGACCGCCTGCTGTGCGGCGACGTGGGCTTTGGCAAGACCGAGGTCGCCCTGCGCGCGGCCTTTAAGTGCGTGGACTCCGGCCGCCAGGTCATGGTGCTCTGCCCCACGACCATTCTGGCCCAACAGCACTACGAGACCTTCTTTGAGCGCTTTGCCCCGTTTGGCCTGGAGGTCGAGGTACTCAGCCGCTTCCGCACGCCGGCGCAGCAAAAGCGCGCGCTCAAGGCGTTTGCCGAGGGCACGATTGACGTGCTCATCGGCACGCACCGTCTGCTTTCGGCCGACGTGAACCCCAAGAACCTGGGCCTGGTGATCATCGACGAGGAGCAGCGCTTTGGTGTGCAGCACAAGGAGCAGCTCAAAAACCTGCGCGAGCAAATCGACGTGCTCACGCTCTCGGCAACGCCGATTCCGCGAACCATGCAGATGGCCACGAGCGGCGTGCGCGACATGAGCCTGATCACCACACCGCCGACCGGGCGTCGTCCCGTGATCGTACACGTGGGGGAGTACGACCCCGACGTGGTGAGTGCGGCGATTCGCCTGGAGGTGGGCCGCGGCGGTCAGGTGTACTACGTGTCCAACCGCGTCAAGACCATCGACGATGCCGTGGCGCGCGTGCACGAGGCTGCGCCCGAAGCGCGCGTGGGCGTGGCGCACGGCAAGATGAGCCCGCGCGAGGTCGAGGACGTGATGATCGAGTTCGCGACCAAAAAGATTGACGTGCTTATCGCCACGACCATCGTGGAGAGCGGTATCGACAACGCAACGGCCAACACGCTCATCATCGAGGACTCGCAGCGTTTGGGCCTGGCGCAGCTCTACCAGCTCAAGGGCCGCGTGGGCCGCTCGGCCACGCAGGCCTACGCGTACTTTATGTTCCCGGGCGAGCTGCCGCTCACCGAGGAGGCCACGGCGCGCCTGACCGCACTTTCCGAGTTCCAGGACCTGGGCAGCGGCATGCGCATCGCCATGCGCGACCTGGAGATCCGTGGTGCCGGCTCGCTCATGGGCGCCGAGCAGCACGGCAACCTGTCGAGCGTGGGCTTTGATCTGTTTACGCAGATGCTGGGACAGGCCGTGGCCGAGGCGCGCGGCGATGACGATGCCGGCGTGGAGGCGGCGAGCGTGGGCATCAACCTGCCGGCCGACTACTTCTTGTCCGAGGAGTACATGCCGGCGGTGGACCAGCGCGTGCTCGTGTACCGCAAGCTCGCGGCCGCCGAGGACCTGGAGAGTATCGATGAGGTGCAGGAGGAGACCGAGGCCGCGCATGGCGAGCTTCCGTTGGCGGGGCTCAACTTGTTCAATCGCGCTCGCATCCGTATTCGCGGCGAGCGCCTGGGGCTCGAGAGCGTCACGCTCAGCGGTGGACGCATTACCTTCCTGGGGGTCGACGTGCCCAAGAAGGTGGCCTTTGAGCTTAAGACCCGCTATGGCGCGGTGAACTTTCCCAAGAGCCGCAAGCTGTCGGTGCCCTACAAGGCGGGCGCCGGCGCAGGCAGCGGCTTGGGCCGCGGCCTCGACGCCAACGACGGCACCGGTCCGGTGGCCGCGGCACTCATGCTGTTGCAGCAATTAGGCGCGAGCGACGATGACTAACAAGTAGGGGGTGTGGCGGGGCAGAGCTACCAGTTGTTCTTTGCCCTGCCACCTCGCAGGTTGATTCCAGCCCCCATCGAAAGGAAAGCATGTTCGGATACATCTACAAGAAAGATGTCGCCATTATCGCGGCCGTCCTGTGCCTTTGTCTGGGCGTGGGCAGCTTCTTTGATTATCAGATCTCGAGTGCGCTGTTCAACGTCGGCAGCATGTACGGCCGCTTTATCGAGGCCGCCGGCGAGCTGCCGTTTGAGCTGACGGCGAGCGTCGCGGGCGTTATGCTCGTGCGCTCGGCGCGCCCCGATTCCACGACGAGCAAGTGGCTCGCCGTGCTGGGCGTTCTGATCAACGTGGGCCTGGTCGGCTACGAGATTATCGGATCGCTGCGCGTCGGCGGCAAGCTCATCGCGTTTCAGCTGGTTCTGACGTTTGTGCTGGTCATCGCAGCCAACTTCATCGCCTATCGCCTTACGCGCGACACCGAGCCCGACGAGCTCACACGCTGGGCGTTGATGGTGCTTGCCGTGTGGGTCGCTCAGGCCATTATCCTCAACGTGATCGTCAAGCCGCTGTGGTCGCGCCCGCGCATGCGCGTGATCGAGGTCACGCCGGGGCTCAATTTTCAGCCGTGGTGGGTAATCGGCAATCCCGACAAGTGGACCTATGTTGCCGCCGGAGTGATCAAGGACGGGTTCAAGTCGTTTGCGAGCGGACACACGGCGCACGCGGCGATCGGTCTTATGCTCGCCGGGCTTCCCGCGGTGGCCTTTAAGGAAAAACCGTCGCGCCGCCGGGTGGTCTTTTGGACGGCGGCTGTGGTCGCGGCGCTCGTCGCCTTTGGCCGCATCGTGATCGGAGCGCACTTTTTGAGTGACGTGAGCTGCGGCTTTGCCCTGGTGCTGGCGCTTGAGTGCCTTGCCGCGCGCATTGCCTATCCCAACGGCGTACAATAGCTCCGTTTGAATCATTGGGCCCGTGCCCGGCTAGAGAGGATTGCCATGCTCGCGTTTAACAACGATTATTCCCACGGCGCACATCCGGCAGTGCTGCAGGCGCTCGTCGACACCAATATGGAGCCGCAGCCCGGCTACGGTACCGATGCGCACACCGAGCGTGCCAAGCAGCTTATCCGCGAGGCCTGTCAGGCCCCCGATGCCGACGTGTTTTTTCTGGTGGGCGGCACGCAGGCCAACGCGACGGTGATCGACATGCTGCTCGCGCCGTACGAGGGCGTCGTTGCCGCCGAGACTGGCCACGTCGCCTGCCACGAGGCGGGCGCCATCGAGTTTGGCGGCCACAAGGTGCTCACCATCCCCGGCTACGAGGGCAAGATGCACGCTGAGGACCTCGAGAACTATATCCAGGTGTTCTACGAAAACGAGAGCTACGAGCACACGGTGTTCCCGGGTGCCGTGTACGTGAGCCTATCGACCGAGTACGGCACGCTGTACTCCAAGGCCGAGCTCGCGGCGATTCACGCAGTGTGCCAGAAGCGCGAGATTCCGCTGTTTGTGGATGGCGCCCGCCTGGCCTATGCGCTGGCGGCCGATGAGTGCGACATTACCCTGCCTGAGCTGGCGCAGCTGTGTGACGTGTTCTACATCGGCGGCACCAAGTGCGGCGCTCTGTGCGGCGAGGCCGTGGTGTTTTGCGGCATGCACGCCCCGGCGCATCCCATTCCGCGTATTAAGCAGCATGGCGCACTGCTTGCCAAGGGCCGCCTGACGGGCGTGCAGTTCGAGGCTCTTTTTACCGATGGCCTGTATTTTGAGATTGGTCGCCAGGCGATTGAGACCGCTCAGGCGCTGCGTCGCGTGCTGCACGAGCGCGGCTACCAGTTCTTCTTGGAGACGCCGACCAACCAGCAGTTCGTGATTCTGCCCAACGAGGACATGGCCCGCATTCGCGAGCATGCGGCGATCGAGTACTGGGAAAAGTACGACGATACCCACACGGTGGTGCGTTTTTGCACCAGCTGGGCCACGACGCAGGAGGATATCGACGCGTTGGCGGCTGTCCTGTAGCCTGATGTAATGACAAGGGGCCGCCCTGTGCCTGGGCTTGGCGCAGGGCGGCCTTTGCTTTTGAGGGAGAAGGGTTGTATGACCGAGATGTCCGAGCCGACAATTCGCCTGGGGACGCCCGATGATGCGCCGGCGTTGCTTGCCATCTATGAGCCGTATGTGCGCCAGACGGCGATTACCTGCGAATACGAGGTGCCGAGCGTTGAGGAGTTCGCCGGGCGCATCGAGCGTACGCTCAAGCGCTACCCGTATTTGGTGATGGAGCTGGACGGGCGTCCGGTGGGTTATGCCTATGCGAGCCCGCTCAACAGCCGCGAGGCATACGACTGGTCGGTCGAGACATCGATCTACCTGGCGCGCGATGTACGCCACGGCGGGCTGGGCCGCAAGCTGCACGATGCGCTCAAGCAATGCCTGATCGCGATGGGCATCACCAACATGTGCGCCCTCATCGCCGTGCCGCACGATAAGGACGATGAGTACCTGACGCACAACAGCCAGGATTTCCATGCCCATATGGGATATCGCCTGGTGGGCACCTTCGACCGCTGCGCCCAAAAGTTCGGCCGCTGGTACGACATGTGCTGGATGGAGCTGGTCCTAGCCGAGCGCACACCCGACCAACCCAAACCAACCTGGTTCCCCGACCTCCTCGCCTAAAACCACCACAAAGGTGCCTGTCCCCTTTGCGGTGGTTTTAGCAGGTTAGCCGATGGGCTCGGTGTATTTGGCGCGGTCGGTGCGCTGGATGCGCTTGGAGACGTGGAGAGGGCGGCCGTCGGTGTCGTAGACGTAGTCAGTGATCAGGATCAGCGCCTGCCCGCGCTCAACGTTGAGCAAAAACGCCTCGTTTTGCGAGGCGTAGCACACCTCAAAGGTCTTATGCCCCTGTGCCGGCGCGCGATGGAACTCCTGTCGCAGCGTGGCGTAGAGTGAACCGTTAATATCGCGATCGATGAGCGTCTCGAAGCTTGGCGGCAGGTAGGTGGTCTCCAGGCACAGCGGCGCGTCGTCCAGGTAGCGCAGGCGGACAAGTTTGACGAGCTTGCTGCCCACGGCGGCGTCAAAGAACTTAGCTATGCTGCCGGCCGCCTTGGCAAAGCCCGAGTCCACGGTGCGCGTGGTGGGCTTCATGCCCTGGCCTTCGACCTGCTTGGTATAGCTCGAAAACACCAGGTTGTTCTCGTGGAGCGCGGGCGTGTCGGCCACAAAGGCGCCACGCCCGCGCTCGGTGCGCACCAGGCCCTCATCAACGAGCACCTTAAGGGCGTGGCGCACGGTGCTGCGCGACAGCCCTGATTCGCCCATGAGCTCCATCTCGGACGGCAGCTTGTCTCCGCGTGCGTAGGTGCCGGCGGCGATGCGGTCGCGCAGCATGCCCGCCAAGCGCTCGTATTGGGCCAGTTTCTTTTTAGACGAAGCGTTCATGCGATCAACCTGTATCTAACTTGTATACTTACCGAACAAAGCATGTATTCAATACAACAACAAAACCGCTGGTAGCTAGTTATCGAAAACCGCATCAGCAAAATTTCTAAGACAAATATAGCATACAACTAGTCGACATAGCCAAAACATGTATGTAACTTGTATGCCTGTGATGAGCATCAAACGAGAAGAAAGGCTGATGCACGATGACTACTCAGGAACAGGTTAAGGATGTCGTCTCCCAGGTTTTGGCTGACAAGGCAGACAAGGGCGGCATCAAGCGCGTCGTGTGGATTGGCGCCGGCGGATCCAACGGCGGCAACTATCCTGCTCAGTACTTTATGGAGCACGAGGCCACGCAGGTCGTGAGTTCCAGCTACACTAGCAACGAGTTCGTGCATGCCACCCCGGCCTATGTCAACGAGAACACCCTGGCCGTCGTCGTGTCCATGCGCGGCACCAAGGAGACCATCGTTGCCGCCCAGGTCGCCAAGGACCACGGCGCCAGCACCATCGCCATCTATGTCGACGAGTCCGGCCTCACCGAGGTCTGCGACTACAAGATCCAGTACGACAGTCTGGCCGTCGACGAGTCCTGCATGGGTCGCACCAACTCTGCCGTCGTGACCATGATTGCTATGGAGCTCACGCAGCAGACCGAGGGCTATGCCGAGTACGAGACCGCTATGGCCGCGTTCGACTTGGTCGACCCCATCTATCGCAAGGCCGTCGAGTACACCCGTCCGCTCGCTGCTAAGTGGGCCGAACAGAACGCCGACAAGCCCTGCATCAACGTGATGGCTCAGGGCCCGCTCTTTGGTGCCGCCTACGTCTTTAGCATCTGCAACGTGCAGGAGATGCTGCAGATCGACTCCTGCACCATCAACACCTGCGACTTCTTCCACGGCCCCTTCGAGATTCTGGACAAGCGCACCTCGCTGTTCCAGCTCATCAGCGTCGGCCGCAGCCGCTGCAACGACGAGCGCGGCATCCGCTTCGTCAACCAGTACGGTGGCGAGCGCGTCTATCAGCTCGACGCCAAGGAGCTCGGCCTCAACGACATCAAGGACAGCGTGAGCGAGTACTTCAACCACCTGATCTTCGCCCCGATCCTCAACAACGTGTACATGCGCGCGCTCTCTGCCGTCACCCACAAGGACTACATGACGCGCCGCTACATGTGGAAGCTGGACTACTAGGGGATATTGGTTCCGCCGTTCTACCGAACGGCAGACCGGCCGACGCTGCGCGCCCGGCATTTGGCCAATCTGCCGTTCAATTTCAAAGGCGCGACCAGAAGGTCAGCGCCTTTTCATTTCACGGCGCCTTGGCTCAAATGACGGGCGCTCGCTGACATTGCCAAAACGTCGGCGTTGCCGTGGTTGGCACTTGGGGACGTTCCTTTTGTGCCGGCACTTGGGGACACTCCTGGGAATCATTTCCTCGTTCGCCGATTTGTGTCTTGAAAAATGTATATAACGACTATAACGTAGTGTGAAACATATTGGAAACAATACCGAGGAGGCTGCGTTGAAGAAAAGCAATCTGGGCTATGTGCTGGTGCTGATCGCCGCGCTTATGTGGGGCAGCATCGGAATCTTTGTAAAAGGCATCTCGGCCCTGGGTGTTTCGTCTCAGAGCATGGCGGCCTTTCGCCTGTTGTCGGGTGCCGTCTTAATGGCTCCGGTCTTGGCGTTCATGGGTTGCCAGGGAGGCGATCGTGAGGGAAAAGCATCGGGTCCCCTGGCACTGTTCAAGGCAAGTCCTAAAGAGCTTGTTCCCTGTGCGCTTCTTGGCATTATCGGCCTCGCCACCGCTAACACGCTTTATTACGAGTGCATGGGCGAGGTGGGCATGTCCACGGCCTCGGTGCTGCTCTACACCTCGCCGGTGTTTGGCGTCATGCTCGGCCGCGTGCTTTATCGCGAGGATGTGACTCCCAACAAGCTCGTTGCCATCGCTTTTAATATCGGTGGCTGTGTACTCGCAGTGACCAATGGCGACCTTTCCGGTTTCCATTTTTCGGTTTGGGGCGTCACGTCGGGCGTGATCGCGGGCTTTTGTGGCGCGTCGCTCGCGGTGTTTAGCCGGATAGCAACCAAGACGGTCCACCCGCTGGCTGTCACGTTTTGGGGCCTTGTTTTTGGCGGTGCGGTTATGGCGGCTATCGCGGCTCCGTGGCCAGATGTCGCCGCGGCAATGTCGCCTCAGCTGCTGCTGCTGTTCCTTGGTTTTGGACTCATCCCCACAGCCGTGGCCTATGTCTTATATATGCAGGGTCTGTCCATGGGGCTCGAGACATCGAAAGTTCCCGTCGTAATGTCTTTCGAGACAGTCGTCACCGTACTGGTGGGCATTGGCATCTACGCCGAGCCCGCCGGCGCGATCAAGGTCCTGGGCATCGTGCTGGTGCTCGCGTCCATCCTGATCATGAACACCGACTTCTCCAAGCTGCGCAACAGTGTGTTTGTCGGTCATGTCGTTGAGAGCATGACCTTTAAGCCCAACGCGTGGTGGACGGAGAAATCGCAGGACATGGATCTGTTTAAGGAGCGCACCGGCATCGCGCTGGAGCCCACCGTGCAGGAAAGCCCCTGGTACTTTGTGCGATAGAGGATTGCGCGCAGGGTCTGACCTCGGGTTATCCAGCCAGCGCCGGCCTACCCGGCCCCAACGTTTCAAGTACGTTAAACCCGTCAACGGTCGATTTTCACCCGCGAACGGTCTTTATACTAATTAGCAATATAAGCAACGTATAAGACGTTATAATGACCATAACGAAAAGGAGGAGGCAAGATGAATCAGATCATTCTCGCATCTCATGGCGGCCTGGCCGCAGGCGCCAAAGACACGCTCGAGATGGTTCTCGGCGACGTGTCGAACGTCCACGTCGTGTCGCTTGCTCGTGACGACAAGGAGCCCATCACCGATAAGGTGGACGCCATGATCGCCACGTTCAACGCGGACGACACCGTCTATGTGCTGACCGATATGCTCGGCAGCTCGGTCAACAACAACATGGTCGAGCTTTCCAAGAACGGCACGAAGTTCACGGTTGTCAGCGGTTTCAACATCCCGCTGGCACTGACGCTCGCTATGAGCCCCGTCCCCGTCAAGGGCGCCGAGCTCGCGGCCCTCATTAACGAGGCCCGCACCGGTCTGACCAACCCCAACGCACCAGTCGAGGCTGCTGCGGCTCCCGCCAAGAAGGCTAAGGCGTCCCGTCACAGCTCCGGTCCCGCCAAGATCGTTCTCGCACGTCTTGACTACCGTCTGCTGCACGGCCAGGTCGTCTTTACCTGGACCACCAAGGTTCAGGCCGAGCGCATCATCGTCGTCGACAACGCTGCCGCCAACGATGACATCAAGAAGGGCGCTCTTAAGCTGGCCAAGCCCCAGGGCGTTCGCCTGAACGTCTTCACCGTCGAGCGTGCCCTCGCCAAGATGGACAAGCTCAACACCCTCGGCGAGCGCGTCATGTTCGTCTTTGGCAACACTGCCGAGATGCTGCAGTTCTGCCAGGGCTACAAGCTCGACGCCATCAACCTGGGTGCCACCGCCAACCACGACGGTGCCGATCAGGTCGGCGGCAAGGACAGCTCCGTCTTCCTCGACGCCACCCAGAAGGCAGACGTCAACCAGCTGCTCGACATGGGCATTAAGCTCTACGTCCAGCAGACCCCTACGTATCAGAGCGTCGACATCGACGCCAAGCTGTAATCAACCAGGCTTTTGCCTGACTGAAAGGAGAAGGGTATGAATACGTTCATCAGTGCGGTGCTCGTCGGCCTCGTCGGCGTGTTCTGCATGTGGGACTCCCGCCTGCTCGGTCGTCTTAACTTCGAGCAGCCCCTCGTTGGCGCTACGCTCGTCGGTCTGCTGCTGGGCGATGTGCCCACCGGCCTTGCCGTCGGTGCCGCCGTCGAGCTCGTGTCCATGGGCCTGGTGCAGGTCGGCGCCGCCGTTCCGCCCGATATGGTCCTGGGCGGCATCGTGGCCGCTGCCTTTGCGTGCCTGACCGATGCTTCCGCCGAGACCGCCATGACGATCGCCATCCCGGTCGCCGTCCTGGGTCAGCTCCTCGGCATCGTGTTCCGTTCCATCATCGCCGTCCTCACCCATGTGGCAGATAACGCGATTGATAACGGAAAGTTCAAGACCGCCTACCGTATGCACATCTGCGCCGGCTCCGGTTTGTACGCCATCATGTACTTCCTGCCGATTTTCCTCGCCGTCTTTGTTGGCACCGACCTGGTTCAGGCCATCGTCAACATGGTTCCCGAGTGGCTGTCCACTGGTCTTAACGTTTCGACCAAGATCATGACCGCCTACGGCTTGGCTCTGCTGCTCACCATGATGATCAAGAAGGGTATGACTCCGTTCCTGTTCATCGGTTTCCTGCTCGCCGCTTACCTCAACCTGTCCGTCATCGCGGTCGCTCTGATCGGTGTGTGCCTGGCTGTCGTCTTCATGGGCTTCAAGTTCAACGGTTCCCATGCAGCCGCCGGTGTCGATTCCGACTACGATCCGCTCGAAGACGACGAAGACTAAGGAGGAACACACTATGGCAACCGCAACCAAGGACGTGTCCCTGAACAAGAAGGTCAGCCAGTTCTTCTGGCGCTCCTGGGCCATCCAGGCCTCTTGGAACTACGAGCGTCAGATGAACATGGGCTTCCTCTACGGTATGGTTCCCACGCTCGATCGCCTCTATCCGGACGAGTCCGACCCCAAGCAGCTTGCTGCTAAGAAAGAGGCTTACCACCGTCACATGGCGTTCTACAACTGCACCCCGCAGACGAGCGCTTTCATCCTGGGCCTCGCCGCCTCCATGGAGGAGGAGTACGCCAAGGATCCCGAGAACTTCAACCCCGATTCGATTAACGCGGTCAAGACCTCCCTTATGGGCCCGCTTTCCGGCATCGGTGACTCCTTCTTCCAGGGCACCATCCGCGTTATCGCCTTTGGCTTGGGCGTTCAGCTGGCTCAGCAGGGCTCCATCATGGGCCCGATCCTGGCCCTTCTCATCTCCATCGTCCCCTCCGTGCTGATTACTTGGTTCGCAGCCAAGATGGGCTATCAGGGCGGCCACAAGTACCTGAGCAAGCTTCAGGGCGGCGACCTCATGGAGAAGCTCATGTATGTCTGCGGCATCGTGGGTCTTATGTCCGTGGGCGGCATGATCGCCACGCTGATCGGCGCCACCACCCCGCTGCAGTTCGCTGACGGCACCGTCGTTATCCAGGACATCCTGGACAGCATGATGCCCCAGATGATCTCCCTTGGCCTCACCGGCCTTATGTACTGGCTCATCAAGAAGAACGTCAACACCGGTTGGCTTCTCGTGATCGCCATTGTGGGCGGCATCGCCCTCTCCGCGGTCGGCATCCTGGCTTAGTCGCGACTAAGCGCCTAACCGCTTTCCCCCGGGGGCCTGCCTGGCATCCCATACCCCAGGCAGGCTTCCATCCCCAAAATGCGACAATGGGACAGTCCCTTTGTCGCATCCTCAACGGGCCGGCGACTCGGTCCAAACCACAGTAACCCTGCGAGCGCCCGGCAATGTGGCGCCGCAAAAATTGAAAGGAATGTGTCAGATGTACGAGATCGACCTTAACCTCCCTAAGCAGATCGTCGCTGACGTCCTGTCCAACCACGAGATCCACAGCGTCGCTTTCGTCGGCTGCGGTGCCTCCATGTCCGACCTTTACCCCGCCAAGTACTTCCTGGCCAACAACACGGACAAGCTGAACGTTCAGATCTTCACCGCTAACGAGTTCAACTACGACACGCCTTCCTGGGTCAACGAGCACACCTTCGTGATCACCTGCTCCCTCGGTGGCTCCACGCCCGAGACCGTCGAGGCCAACAAGACCGCCAAGAAGCACAACTGCCCGGTCGTCTCCCTCACCAACAAGGCTGGCTCCGCTCTGACCGTCGACGCTGACTACGTCATCGTTCACGGCTTCCACGCCAACTTCGCTGCCAAGTGCGAGAAGCCCGGCTACGCCATCGCTCTTGCTGTCGAGATCCTTCAGCAGACCGAGGGCTATGACCACTACGAGGACATGATCACCGGCCTCACCAACGTCTTCGAGCTCTGCGAGAACGCCGCTCAGTCCTGCAAGAAGCTCGCCAAGAAGTTCGCCGAGGACTTCAAGGATGACAAGATGATCTACTTCATGGCTTCCGGTGCCTCCGAGAAGATGGCTTATTCTCACGCCGCCTTCCTGTTCACCGAGATGCAGTGGATCGACGCCGCCGCCTACAACACCGGCGAGTACTTCCACGGCCCGTTCGAGGTTTCCACCGAGGGTAAGCCCTACGTCTTCTTCATGTCCGATGGCGCTACCCGTCCGATGGACGCCCGCGCCCTCACCTTCCTTAAGCGCATGGGCGCCAAGGTCGCTCTGATCGACTCCAAGGACTACGGCCTGGCTGACGCCGTGCCCGCGAGCGTTGTCACCTACTTCAACCCGCTGCTGCACCTCGCCGTTATGCGTGAGTACGGCAACCAGATCGCCGAGGCCCGCCAGCACCCGCTGACCATGCGTCGCTACATGTGGAAGCTTTCCTACTAATCACAAGTAAGTAAACCTTACGGGTTGATTGAAAGGGGATGGGGTTTGCGCCCCGTCCCCTTTTTTTGCTCTGGGGAGGGCGTATCCCTCGCGCCACAAAACCTCAGATAAAACCTACCAAAATAAACCTGTCCCTTTTTGGCAGGTGGGAGGAGATGCGTATGATCAAGGCAGTGCTGTTTGATATGGACGGCGTGCTGGTCGATACCGAGTGGTTCTACAACCGTCGCCGCGTGGCGTTTATGGAAGAGAAGGGGTTCCACTTTGACGAGATCCCCGATCTTTCGGGGTCTAACGAGCCTGCCATTTGGGAGGCGCTGGTGCCCGACGATGTTGAGCTGCGCGAGCGCCTGCGCGTTGAGTACAAGCAGGTCTATAGCCCGGACCATCCCGTTCCGTATGCCGAGCTGCTCAACGAGCAGACGGAGCCGGTGATGCGTGAGCTGCACGAGCGCGGCGTGAAGTGCGCCATCGCGAGCTCGTCCTATCGCGAGCTAATCGACGAGCTGGTAGAGATTGCCGGTATCGCCGATGTGCTGGACTACACCATCAGCGGTCACGAGTGCAGTGCGTTTAAGCCCGACCCCGAGATCTACCTGCGTGCCATGGAGGCGCTGGGGGTGGAGCCTGCCGAGTGCCTGGTTATCGAGGATTCGCCTTTGGGGATCGAGGCTGGCAAACGTTCCGGCGCCCGCGTCCTGGCACTGCGTCCGCACGAGGGCGTCAACCTCGATCAATCGCAAGCCGATGCCGTTATCGATAATCTGACTGACATTTTGGCCGCTTTGTAGTGTCGATTCACCGCAAGAAGCACGGGTTCAAACGTTTTTTGCGGTGGACTGGATCAATTTGGTTTCGATTTTGATCTGTTTGGCTTCGATTCGGGCTAAGTGAGTAGACTTTTTGGCGCAGGCCGAGCACAAAACATATCTTCCTTTGTAAAACCGCAGGTCACAGAGGTGGCTATTTTTGGGTATGCTCGGCAGATCGTAAAAAGTCTACTCACTTGGAATTCTGCCCTTTGGTCGTGGGGTTGCTGGTCCCGTTTTGGTCGTCGAGAGAGGGTGAATTGAAGCGCCCCCGCACGCTCCATGCTACAATCGCGGGCATGCCCCACAACTACATCTGCCTTCGAAGGGAGCCTACGTGGCGAACGCCATCGAACAGCTCACGGATCGCGTGCTCGTGCTCGGCCGCCTCACCATCGTCCGCCGCGCCATCACCGCCGTGGCGGTCACCATTTCTGCCGTTCTCCAGACATTTCTGATCCAGGCGTTCATTCAACCCGCCGACCTGCTTCCGAGCGGTCTCACCGGCGTCGCGGTCCTACTCGATCGCGTTACCTCGCTGGGCGGCGTCCACATCGACATCTCGCTCGGTATGCTTGCGCTCAACATCCCCGTGGCGCTCCTATGCTGGAGCGGCATCAGCAAGCGCTTCGTCATCTTCTCGATGATGCAGGTCGTGCTCTCATCGCTGTTCCTCAACATCTTTCACTTTGCTCCGTTTTTGGGCGACAAGATCATGCTCATCATTTTTGGCGGCGTGGTCTCGGGTCTGGGCGCTGCCATCGCGCTAAAGTCCGGCGCATCCACCGGCGGCACCGACTTTATCGCGCTGTGGGTCTCCAACCACACGGGCAAGACTATCTGGGGCGTCATCTTTGGTTTCAACTGCTTTATCCTGGCGATCTTTGGCTTTATGTTTGGCTGGGACAATGCGGCGTACTCCATCGTGTTCCAGTTTATTTCGACCAAGACCATCGACAGTTTCTATCGTCGCTACGACCGCGTGACGCTGCAGATCACGACGCGCAAGGCAGACGAGGTCATGACCGCCTATGTTGACCATTTTCAGCACGGCATTAGCTGTGCCGAGGTCATCGGCGGATACAGCCGCGAAAAGATGTACCTGCTGCACGCCGTTGTCTCGACCTACGAGAGCCAGGACATTATCAAGCTGGTGTGCGACATTGATCCCGGCACCGTGATCAATGTGTTTCACACGCTCAACTTTGTGGGCGGCTGGTGGGGCGGTCATGTCGACGAGCCCATGCCCACGGCCGTACCTGATCCCGACAAGCCCGCGCGCATGGCCAGCAGGCAGGCGCGCCTCAGCGAGCAGGACAGCCTGCAGCAGGACGACGGCAAGTAGGGTACCGGCATTTTGCCGGCCTGGCGCAATCCTGTCCGCTTGAGCCTCCCGAAAGCCTCGCTGCTTTCGGGAGGCCTTCGTTTGCCCAGATAAAACCTACCAAAATGAAGCTGTCGCTTTTTGGTAGGGAGGGTGTATCGTTTTATCAATATGAGGTAACATGAAACTAGACGTTATATACGTATTAGTTATTTCGATATTCCAATAAGAGTGATTAGATATGCCTACGCCCAAAAATGCACCGCTTTACCAGCAGATTTATGACGAAATCAAGGACGCGATCGAGAAAGGTGTTTATGCACCCAAGGAGCGTATTCCGTCCGAGCTTGAGCTAGCCGAGCAGTACGACGTGAGCCGCATTACGGTGCGCCGCGCCGTCGAGGAGCTGTGCTCCGATGGCTACCTGGTTAAGCAGCAGGGCCGTGGCACCTTTGTCTCCACGCCGCACATCAACCGCCAGTTCCACGCTTCGACGCTGCAGACGTTTACCGCGCTGTGTGCCAGCAACGGCATGAAGGCGGGCGCGCATGTGGTCGATCGCCAGATTGTGCCGGCACGTCAAAACGAGATGGAGTTCTTTGGCCTGCAGAAGGACGCGCTGCTGCTGCATATTAAGCGCGTGCGTACAGCCGACGGCGAGCCCATCTTTGAGGAGAACATCTTTGTGCCGTTTGACGCCTACCGTGAGCTGTTGACGGCCGATCTTGAGGACAAGTCGATTTTTGCCGAGGTCGAGCGTGTTGGCGGAACGCCGATTGTCTCGGTTGGCTACCGCACGGTCGAGGCCGTTCGTGCCAATACCGAGCAGGCAGCCGAGTTGGGCATTGCTCCGCACGATCCGCTGCTCAACCTGCGTGCCAGCTTTACCGGTCCCAATGGCGAGCCGGTCCTGATGGGTAAGCAGTACTACGTGGGATCGCGCTACGTTATGGTCATGTAGGGTTGGTTCCGCCGTTCTGACGAACGGCGGATCGGTCGACGCTGCTCCTTTGGTTACGCGGTTTTACCAAACCGCGTAACGGCTCGACGCTGCGCCCTTGGTTCCGCCGTTCTAACGAACGGCGGACCGGTCGACGCTGCAAACGCCCCTAAGCGGCAATCTGACGTTCAATCGTCGGTCGCGTACCGAAGTACGCTTCCCTCCTCTTTCACGTCACCTTGCTCGCTTAGGGGCGTTTTCGCTGACTCATGCTCAACCAGCGACGTTTCCACGCTCATCCGGAAAGTGTCCAAAAATCCACGCTCGTCCCTTCGGACCGCGTAGCCCGTGGCTGGCGGCAGCTCGGCGCTGGTCCGCGTGGCGGCGTATAATCGGCGGCAGATGACTTGGACGTTAGGAAACCATGACCGATAGCATGCAGCAGATGGCGCTCGACACGCTCGGCGCCTATTTTGGCTACACCTCGTTTCGCCCGGGGCAGGACCGCATGGTCGATGCGATCCTTGCCGGCCGCGATGCACTCGGCGTTATGCCCACAGGCGCCGGCAAGTCCATTTGCTACCAGGTGCCTGCGCTCATGCTGCCCGGCATCACCTTTGTGGTGAGTCCGCTGCTGTCGCTTATGGAGGACCAGACCCGCGCACTGCTCGCGGCGGGCGCGCGCCCCAGTTATCTCAACTCCAGCCTAACGACGGCTCAGCAAAATACCGTGCTCAAGCGGGCGCGCGAGGGTCGCTACCAGCTTATGTATGTGGCACCTGAGCGCTTGCTCGAGCCGCGTTTTCTGGCCTTTGCGCAGGAAGCTGCGGCCGAAGGCGGCATTGGCGTTCCGCTTGTGGCCATTGACGAGGCCCACTGCGTGAGCCAATGGGGTCAGGATTTCCGTCCCGCCTATCTGCAGATTCGCGAGTTCATCGATTCCCTGCCGCAGCGCCCCATCGTGGCGGCCTTTACCGCTACAGCGACTGAGCGCGTGCGTGCGGACATTCAGCAGATGCTCGGCCTGCAAAACCCGGCGACGGTGGTGACGGGCTTCGATCGCAAGAACCTCTACTTTGGCTGCGAGGAGATGGGCGACAAGGCTAAGACCGCGTGGGTGCGCGACTATGTGATCGCGCATTCGAGCGAGAGCGGCATCGTGTATTGCTCGACCCGCAAGACCGTCGATGTGCTGGCAGGCGAGCTTGCTGAGGCGTTGGGCCCCAGCGGCATTCGCGTTGGCCGCTACCATGCCGGCATGGGCAACGACGCCCGCCGCCAAAGCCAGCGCGCCTTTATCGACGACGATATCCAGGTGATGGTTGCCACCAACGCCTTTGGCATGGGCATCGACAAGCCCAACGTGCGCTACGTGATCCACAACAACGTGCCCGAGAGCATCGAGGCCTACTACCAGGAGGCGGGCCGCGCCGGCCGCGACGGCGATCCGGCCAGCTGCCACTTGCTGTGGAACGGTAACGATTTTCGCATGCGCCGCTTTTTGATCGACCGCGGCGATGCGGCCGACGAGGCGCTCGACGACGAGCAGCGCGCGTGGGCGCTCCAGAACCGTTATCGCCTGCTCAGCCAGATGGAGGGCTACTGCAATACCACTGGCTGTCTGCGCGAATACATGCTGCGCTATTTTGGCGACGAGGCGGCGGCCGAGCATGCGGCAGCCGCCGCGGGCGGCACGGCAGACGACGCCGAGGGCTGCGGCAACTGCAGCAACTGTCTCACGCAGTTCGAGGTCGAGGACGTCACCGATATGGCCCGCGCCGCCGTGCGCTATGTGGCCACGCGTCCCATGCGCTTTGGCAAGTCGCTGATCGCCGACGTGCTCCACGGCGGCAACACCGAGCGCATTCGCCAGATGCATCTGGACGAGGAGCGCGGCTACGGTGAGCTGTCGAGCGAATCGGTCGGGCGCATCAAGGACATCATCGGCCAGCTGTGCGGTCGCGGTTATTTGGCCACCTCGCAGGGGCAGTACCCGGTCGTGGGACTGGGTCCGCGTGCCGGCGAGGTCGAGGACGAGGCGTTCGCCTTTACCGTTAAGCGTCGCGCGTCCAAGCGCAAGGCCTCGGCCCGCGCCCGCCGCGCCGTCGATCTGCTGCGCGAGGAGGCCGAGCTGGATCAGCGCCCGCGCGTTGGCGACGATGCCGAGCTGTTCGAGCGCCTGCGTGCCCTCCGCAAGGAGATCTCGACCGAGCTGGAGATGGCGCCGTATATGGTCTTTTCCGACAAGGCCCTGCGCGGCCTGTGCCGCCTGCGTCCGCAGACGCGCGAGGAGCTGATCCAGGTCAACGGCATTGGCGAGAAAAAAGCCGACGCCTTTGGCGAGCAGTTTATGGCGGCGATTGAAGAATTTGAGTCCGAGCATGCGCGGGATGGAGTGTAACGATGGCATTCGACGATAAAACCGACCGCACTGACGTGCCCGCCGTGCCGCTGTACCAGCAGGTCATGGACGACCTAAAGGGCGAGATCGCGCGCGGCGTGTACCCCGCCGGCTCGCGCATCCCTGCCGAGATGGAGCTCGCGAAGTCCTACGGCGTGGGGCGCATCACCGTGCGCCGTGCCATCGAGGAGCTGTCGCGCGCGGGGTATCTCAACCGCCAGCAGGGGAGGGGCACGTTTGTGTGCGCCCCCAAGCTCAAGCGCAAGATTCGCCAGAAGGGTGACGTTCAGAGCTTTACTGAGGGTTGTGCTGCCAACGACATGGTGCCGGGTGCGCGTCTGGTGTCGCGCACGGTGGTCGCGGCGACGCACGAGGATGCGGCGTTCTTTGGCGTGGAGCCCGGCTGCGAGCTTATCGTGGTCGAGCGCGTGCGCACGGCCGACGGCATCCCCGTCATGCTCGAGAACAACGCCTTTGTGCTCGCCGACCATCCCTACCTGCAGACGCTGGCCGACGAGGACCTCACCGATAACTCAATCTTTGCGCTCGTTGCCGAGCATTCGGGTCGCGCGCCGCTCAAGTCCGACCCCTGCACCGTGGAGATTGCGCTTGCCGATACTCAGACGGCCCCGCTGCTGGAGGTGCCGGTCGGCGAGCCGCTCTTCTATATGGAGGCCTACTTTACCGACGCCGGCGGGCGCCCTCTACTGCTCGGCCGCCAAAAGATCGTGGGCTCGCGCTACGTGTTCGACATCTAACGTTCACGAATAGAACAACATGGAACAAATTTACCGCAATGGCTTCCACCGTGGCTGCATGCGTGGTATATATAGGACAACATAGAACGACAGCAGGTACGAGCTGTCGTCGTTCAAAGCCGCCCCACAAGGAGGAGCATCAGCATGAACGCACATGATCTGGTTCAGGAAATCATCGAGCGCAAGGGCAAGATCGAGAATGTCTTTTGGATCGCTTGTGGCGGTTCGATGATCGACCTGATGCCGGCCAACGAACTGCTCAAGCGCGAGGCCACCACGTTTACCTCGACGGTCTACACGGCGCGCGAGTTTTGCCTGATGGCTCCCAAGAGCCTTGGCGAGAAGTCGCTCGTTATTGCCTGCAGCCACAGCGGCAACACGCAAGAGGTTGTCGACGGCTGCGAGATGGCGCTGGCCGCCGGTGCCGAAGTCGTTGCCCTCACCGACTGCGAGGGTTCCAAGATCGATAACGGCAAGTGGACCACCTGGGTCTATCCGTGGGGTGAGGGCGTGTCGCAGGCCGAGGTGCCGCAGGGCATTGGCGCTCTGATCGCCGCCGAGTTGCTCGACCAGCAGGAAGGCTACGAGTCACTCGCCGACATGTATGAGGGCCTCAAGCAGATGGATGCGCTGCTGCCCGCCGCCCGTGAGAAGGTCAACGCCGAGCTGGGCGCCCGCTTTGCCGAGCTCTGCCAGCAGCACAAGTTCTTCTATATCCTGGGCTCCGGCCCCAACTTTAGCCAGACCTATGCCATGGCGATTTGCTCGCTCATGGAGATGCAGTGGCAGCACTGCTGCTACATCCACTCCGGCGAGTACTTCCATGGCCCGTTCGAAGCCACCGAGCCCGGCGTGTTCTACTTTGTGCAGCTCGGATCGGGCGAGTGCCGCCCCATGGAGGAGCGCGCTCTTGCGTTCCTCAACACGCACACCGATACAGTCATGGTGCTCGATGCGCTCGAGTACGGCGTGGGTGAAGTGCCTGCCAGCGTGCGTTCGTACCTGGAGCCGATCTTCTTCTACGCGATGAGCTGCGAGCTGCGTGCCGCCCGCGGCAAGGTGTTCGACCACAGCCCCGAGATTCGTCGCTACATGGGCATCGAGCAGTACTAGGTAACGGGAAAAGCATTCACCTTCGATTCGCAAGCGAACAGCGTGCGTAAAAAGCGGGCCGCGCCGGTGGGTTTCCGGCGCGGCCCGCTTAGTATCGCGCATAGATTCGCAAGGTTGCGGCAGCCAGCGGCTTACTTGGCGTCGTAGGCCTCGGCATCCCACCAGTCGAGCTGGGCGATGTTGTCGCGAATGTGCTGGCAGCTCTTGTGGAAGCCCTCGAGTTCGTGCTCGGAAAGGTCGAGCGTGTAGACCTCCTCGACGCCCTCGGCACCGATCACGCACGGCAGGGAGGTAAAGATACCCTCCTCGCCATACTGGCCGGTCATGAGCGTGGAGGCCGAAAGCACGGCGTGCTCGTTGTGCAGCACGGCGGCGCAGACGCGCGCGGCGGAGTTGGCGACGGCGTACTCGGTGCACTGCTTGCCCTGGTAGGTTACGTAGCCGCCCTTGCGTGCAAGCTCCTCGACCTCCATGTGGTCGAAGGCGTACTTGTCGGGGTTCTCGGCCTGGAGCTCGTTGAGGCTCTTGCCGGCGATGGTTGCGGCCTTAAAGGCTGCCAGCTGGCTAAAGCCATGCTCGCCGATCATGTAGGCGTCGATGGACTTGGGGCTCACGCCGACCTTCTTGGAGATCTCGGTGCGCAGACGGGCGGAGTCCAGACCGCAGCCCGAGCCGATGATCTTCTTGGGATCGTAGCCGGTCAGGTGCCACAGCTCGGTGCACACGACGTCGCAGGGGTTGGAGATGCTCACGAAGATGCCGTCAAAGCCGGCGTCGACGATGCGCTTGGCAAAGGTACGGGCGGCGTCGGTGGTAAAGAACAGCTCGCCGTCGCGGTTGCCGGCGGCCAGTGCGACCTTGCCGGCGGCGTTGACGATGACGTCGCAGCAGGCAAGCTCCTCGTAGTGGTCGTAGCAGTTGACGATCTTGGTGTTGTACGGGACAAACGAAAGGGAGTCGCGCAGGTCCTGGACCTCGGACGTCACCTTGGCCTCGTTGATATCGCACAGGTACAGCTCATCGGCAATGCCCTGCATGAGCAGACTGTTGGCAACATGTGCTCCTACGTGGCCCTGGCCGACCACACCGATCTTACGCGTCTGGTACATATATGTATCCTTTCGGCCGAGTTTTTCGCGTCGAACCATTGTAGCGTCCTGCTGCCACTTTGCTAGGCTAAAGCGCCATAGATTTTTGGGCATGCCTTAATCTCTACTTTTGGAGTGATTTGGGCCGCTGACGGCATCGCTGGGCGATGTACTCGCGCGGATGGGGCCGCTCGTTGTACCATAGCTGCAACTGACTCGTAAGGAGCATCCATGCCCATTCGCATCCCCGACGCCCTCCCTGCCGCCGCGCAGCTCGAGAGCGAGAACATCTTTGTCATGACCGAGTACCGCGCGCTGCACCAGGACATCCGTCCGCTGCGCGTGCTCATCCTCAACCTCATGCCCACCAAGATCGCCACCGAGACGCAGATCATGCGCAAGCTCTCCAACACGCCGCTGCAGGTGGAGGTGGACCTGCTGCGCACCAAGACGCACGAGGCCACGCACGTGAGCGCCGGCCACCTGGAGACGTTCTACCGCACGTTCGACGACATCCGCGACATCCACTACGACGGCCTGATCATCACGGGCGCGCCGGTGGAACAGATGCCGTTCGAGGAGGTCGACTACTGGCCCGAGCTCTGCCAGATCATGGACTGGTCCACCACGCACGTGCACTCTACGCTGCACATTTGTTGGGGCGCACAGGCGGGGCTCTACCATCATTACGGTATCCAGAAGTATGACCTGCCGGCAAAGGCAAGCGGCGTGTTCGAGCATTATCTGGTGAAGCCGCAAAGCCCGCTGGTCCGCGGCTTTGACGACCGCTTCTATGCCGTACATTCGCGCAACACCGATGTGCGTCGCGAGGACGTGGAGGCCGAGCCGCAGCTTGAGGTCGTGGCCGTGTCCGACGAGGTGGGCCTGTACATCGTCAAGTCGACCGACAGCCGTCGCTTCTTTGTCTTTGGCCATCCCGAGTACGATACCGACACGTTGCGCCTGGAGTACGAGCGCGATGTGAAGCGCGGGCTCAACCCCCAGGTTCCGGCGCATTACTTCCCGAATGACGACCCCACGGCCGAGCCGCGCAACGTCTGGCGCAGCCAGGCTCAGTTGCTCTACACCAACTGGCTCAACTACTACGTTTACCAGACCACGCCCTACGACCTGGCCCGCGCCGGCGAGGAGCACTAGGCTGCGACTGTGGCCGTGGCTGATGTGACGGCGGTTAGGCGCTGACGATGCGGGGCAGCGGCAGGTCGTGGGCGTCGGTGGGAACGTGGCCGACGCGCTGTTCGTCAAAGGCGATGCCGATAATCTGACATGTGGCCGAAAGCGTGGGTAGGTAGCGGTCGTAGCAACCGCCGCCGTAGCCCAGGCGCGCGCCGGTTTGGTCGAAGGCCACGAGCGGCACGATAATCATGTCGAGAACATCGGCAGGCACGATAGGGAAGCGATCGCTGTCGATGTCCATGGCCGTGAAGGCCCGCGTGGGGTGGGCGATAAACGGAGTCGCGGACGCATCGTTGACAGCAACTGCCCGCATGCATATGCGCTGGCCACAAGCTGTGGCTTCGGCTGCCGAGAGCATGCACGGATAGGCCACGCGCCAGTCGCGTTTGGCGGCCGCCGCGGCAAACGCGGCAGGATTGACTTCGGAACCCATCGCGGCATAGACGGCAACGGTGTGCGGTGCCGCGGGATCCGAGCGACCCAGTCGCTCAACAAGCCGCGCACAGATAACGGCAGACTTCGCCGCCCGCACATCCAAATCAATCGCATCGCGCCGGGCAATCACCGCTCGCCGCAATTTAGCCTTGTCCATCCCAACCTCCTCTAGCAAACCTGCCAAAAAGGGACAGGTTTATTTTGGCAGGTTTTATCTGGGCAAACAGCAAAACAACCACGAAGGGGATACATGCACCTTCGTGGTGGTCTGTGCTGTGATGGGTGTCTGCGGCGGTTTGTCTCGATCTGTAACAGTAACTCGGCAAAATTGGACTTAGATGTTACAGATTGAGACAAAGAGCTGGTGCCGTTCGGGAACGTCTCGATCTGTAACATCTGGAGCCGATATTGCCGTCTAGATGTTACAGATCGAGACAAACCGCCGCGGTGGGCTGCGCCGCCTCGCCCAAGCCGCAGAAAAAGGTAGATTTTCAGGCATGTCCTAAAAATCTACCTTTGTGCATTAGCCCAGCAGGTCGATGACGTTAAAGCCGGCGTTGCTCTTGGCGATGACGTCGCGGCCGCCAAAGACGCAGGTGGGCGACTCGGCTGCGATGCGCGTCACGTCGGCGCCGAGCGAGCGCAGCTCACCGGGCGTGGCGGCGAGCATCTGGGCGCGACGCTCCTCGCGCGCATGCGGATCGAGCCCGGCCAGGTAGGTCGTGTTGCGGCGCTTGGTGAGCGCGTACGGCTTCACCGGCGCGTCCATGCCGCTCACGCAGCTCACGATAAAGCCCTCAAAGGCGGCCTCGTCGGGCTCAAAGCTGCTAAGCCATGCACCCGCGCGCTCCACGCGCTCAATCGAGGGGTCGATTGCCGGGTCGCGGTAGGTGTAGAACGCCGTCTGGCGCTCGCCGGCTGCGCGGAATCCGCAGCCGTACGCACCGCCCTTCACGCGAATCTCGTTCCACAGGTAGTCGTAGGAGAGTGCGTTGGCGGCAACCGCCCAGGCACCCGTCACGTCAATGCCCAGGCGACGCGGGTCGCACGTGCTTGCCGCAAAGCAGATGTCGCTGGGGATGACAAAAGCCTCGTGGCGGTCGTACGGCGTCGGCACCACGAGCGCGTCGCGGCCGGCATCGGCGCCGTCGCCAGCTCCCAGTCCCAAGTCGCCCGCGGCGGCCCAGTACGCGTTAAAGTCCTCATCGCTGCCGGTAAAGCTCGCCAGGCAGCCGTCGGCCACAAAGATGCGGCCTGCCAGCTCGGCAAGCTTGGCACGCAGGCCGTCCAGGCGCTCGTCAAAGTGGTCGAGCAGATCGCGCAGGAACAGGTAGAAGTCCACGCCCGAAAGCTGCTCACGCACCACGGCCGAAGGCGAGCTGTAGCTCATCGCGCGACCGAGCGCCGCCGAGTGGCCGTTGTTGATAAATCCCTGCTCAAGCCCAATGCGAATCTGCGTGAGCACGTCGCGCACGCGGTCGGCATCGGCATCGAGCAAAAGCGTGCTCGACCACACCTCGCGCGGCAGACTCGCCAGCGCATCGATCTTCTCGGACAGGGCTCCGGCGCTCACCAGCAGATAGGGGCGCACGCCGTCCACGTCGGGCTGGGTCATGACTTCGGTCGTAAAGCTCAAAAAGCCGAGCTTGCCGGCGAGCAAGTTGTCGAGCTCCTCGGCCGAGTGCTCGCGCGTGGGCAGCTGCTTAAGCAGGCGGCAGAGCAGTGTCACATAGGGCAGATCCTCAAACGCGACGCAGCTCAGGTCGAAATACTGCATGGCGTAGGCCAGACGGTTGGTGGGGATGCCGTGGCGTAGGCAGGGGATGGGCGCGGTCGTGTCCACGATCAGCGGCGGTTCGGGGCGCGCCTCGCCAATGTCGGACACGCGCAGGCGCGGCAGCGTGGCCTTGTCCTCGGGCGTGTCTTCGGCCTCCTGCGCGGCACGCAGCGCGGCCGTGCGCTCGACCACGTCGGCCAGCTCGGCATCGGTCATGGCATCGCGCTTGGCTGCCAGCTCGGCGGCCTCGGCACCCTCCGAACCCTCGGTGGCGTCCACCGGCACCAGCTCGACCAGTGCCATGTGATCGTTCTGCAGCACCAGCTCGCGCAGCAGATCCTCAAAATAGCTGCCGTCCAGCTCGCCACGCAGTTCCTCGTACACCGGGCCGTACTTGAGCGCCAGCGTCGCGTCGTCGTCATCGTAGAGCCAGGTGCTCAGCGCGTCGCACGCAATGGCCACGCCGTCGGCGATGCCGTAGTCGCGCTGGCGCAGGTCGTACTCGTTGCTGCTGATGATAGCCTCCAGGCGCTCGCGCGGAACGCCGTGCTCGCACAGGTCGCGGCAGGCGTCCTGGAACACGCGACGCAGCTCGCGCGCTATGCCGGGCTGCGCGTTTTGCAGCATGATGAGCTCGTAGGGCTGCGGGCTCTCGGCCGCGGTGTAGCTCACCACGTTGCCGCCCAGGCCGGCGGCCAGAATGGCCTTCTTAACTGGTGCCTCGTTGGAACCCAGCAGTGCCTCGAACAGGATATCCGCCGCGATCGTGCGCTTGCGGTCGAGCGCGCTGCCCAGCACCAGGCCCAGGCCTACCAGGGCGTTCTCGGGCGTGGTGGCCATCTCGATGCGCTTGTACTCGCAGGTCACGGGCGCCTGCACGTCCAGCGGATTGGGCGCCAGCGTGGACGGGTCCTCGCCGGCGGCAACGGCAGCGTCCATGCGGCGGCTCGCGGCACTCGGCTGCGACAGATAACGTTCGTCCAAAAAGGCCAGTGCACGGTCCACGTCCAGGTCGCCGTAGAGCGTGATGTAGGAGTTGGAAGGATTGTAGTGGCGCGCGTGCGTGTCCAGGAACTGCTCGTAGGTGAGCGCGGGAATCGCGCGCGGGTCGCCGCCGCTCTCGTGCGCATAGGCGGTGTCGGGATAGAGCGCGGCGTTGACGGCATCGTCCAGCACACTCATGGGGTCGGACAGCGCGCCCTTCATCTCGTTGAACACCACGCCGTTATAGCGCAGCGTGCCCTCGCGCAGGCTCGCGAAGCTGTCACCGCCCTCGCCCTCGACGCCCTCCGGCAGGTCCAGCTCGTAGTGCCAGCCCTCCTGCTCAAAAATGGTGGGTTTGGTATAGATGGCCGGGTTGAACACCGCGTCCAGATACACGTCCATCAGGTTGTACAGATCCTGCTCGTTGGTGGTGGCGACAGGGTAGATGGTCTTGTCGGGGTAGGTCATGGCGTTGAGGAACGTCTGCATGGAACTCTTGATCAGGTCGACAAACGGCTCCTTGACGGGAAACTTGGCCGATCCGCACAGCACCGAGTGCTCAAGAATATGGAACACGCCGGTGGAATCGGCCGGAGGCGTCTTAAAGCCAATGGCAAAGGCCTTGTTTTCGTCGTCGCACGCCAGGTACAGCAGGCGAGCGCCCGAGGCAGTGTGGCGCAGCACGTAAGCGTCCGAGTCGAGCTCGGGCACGGTCTCGCAGCGCTCGACGGTAAAGCCATGGCAGGTGGCGTCGGGCACCAGCAGCGCGGCGGCTGCGGCGCGCGGGTCGGTTGAGGTGGTGGGCATATGCAGTCTCCTTTGACGCCCCAGCGGGGGCGAATCGAGTCGAATCCTCGAGAGTATACCCATATGGGGCCGCGACTCTGCGGCGAACTGGAGACGATGCCAGCGGATTGGGCATAGGTCCCGCGTGCCCGCCGCACGAGCGTGGAAAATTGGACACTCTCGATATCCGACCGTCCGAAAATCCTCGCTCGTCCATCACTCGCGTATCTCTCGTCTCTCATTCGTCTCTAATATGAGAGATGACAGGAAGATGAGAGAAAAATATGAGAGATAACTGAGCAGCAAAGAGACAGGTAATCATGGTATTGTCTCAATACCGATTGTTCTACCAGCAAAAATATGTATAAATGAAGCAAATGGTAGACATTCCATCTCTATCTATCTCTTATCTCTAAGCCGAGAGATAGAGAGATAAATGAGAGATAATTACGAGAGATAACTGAGAGACGAGGGAAATCTATCCGCGGCATTCTCCGCGGGACCGAGCGAAAGGACGTGCAGATGAACGAAAACGAGCTGACCGGTCTGCTTGAGTCTTTAAGGCGTATGGGCTCGGATGATCTTAACGTCGAAGTGAAGGAGAGCGCCACGACGCTTTCCCGCGACGTGTGGGAAACGGTGAGCGCATTCGCGAACACTGCCGGCGGAACCATCGTGCTCGGAGTGAGTGAGCGCGCAGGTTTTGTCCCGGTTGAGAACTTCGAGACCGAGAAAGTGCTCAACCAATTTGTGTCAGGCATGGGTGATGCGGGCGGTCGAGGAAAGCTGGCCAATCCGCCCAAATACACGATCGAGCGAGTGGAGCTTCAGGGCGTCATCGTTCTCGTCATTACGATTGAGGAGCTCGATCCGTCGAGCAAGCCCTGCTATGTCATAGAGCGGGGCGCCCAGGGCGGCAGCTACAAGCGCATCGATGACAAAGATGTGCCGCTTTCATCGACCGAGGTGCTCGCATTGGCGTCATACGGTCGAGCGACTCCGAGCGATCGCGACGCGGTGGCGGGTGCGGGCGCGGACGATCTCGACGAGACGCTGGTCGACCGTACGATAGATCGGGCTTTCTCGTTGACGCCCCGGGCAATGCGCGGCGCGCCGGACAAACAAACGAAGCTGGAGCGCCTAAATATCCTTGATTCCCAGGGCAATGTCACCAAGGCTGGACTCCTAGTTGTGGGCACCTACCCTCAGCAGTTCTATCCCAAGCTCTTCATTGACGTGGCTGTCCATGCGGGAACTCAGAAGGGCATGGCGGGGGCGCTGAGATTCATGGACCGCACAATCTGTGAGGGAACGTTGGGCGAGATGATCTCGTATGCCGTCTTCTGCTTGAAAAAAAAAATGCGGCGAACCTCGACCGTCCAAGGCGTCTCGCGTGTCGACTCGCTTGAGATTCCCGAGGAGGTTCTGCGCGAGGCAATCGCCAACGCCGTAATCCATCGAGAATACGGGGATCGGTTCTGTGGACAATCGATTGCCGTCGACGTCTTTGACGATCGTGTCGAGGTGACGAATCCCGGCGGCCTTTACGGGGGAATGACTCGCGAGAGCTTGTTTGACGGCAGCTCCCGATGCCGTAACGCGACGCTTGTGAAGCTCATGTCGATTGTTCCGCTGCCGGATGGCGCAGGTTCGCCGGTTGAGGGCAATGGCTCGGGCATCCCGATGATGATCGATGCCATGCGCGCGTATGGTCTGGCCGATCCCCTGTTCCGCCCGGGATTCGATCGGTTCAAGGTCGTACTTTACCGTTCAAAGATCGAGCCGGTCGATCATGGCGGGGGCTTAATTGTGACGGCACTCAAACACTACGGCGAGCTGGGGACGCGCGAGTTGGCAGAGCACACAGGGCTCACAATTTCCCAGGTTAGGTCGCGCGTCAACGCGCTCATTGCTCAAGGCGAGCTTGAGCCCACGGCGCCGGCGACGAGCCGCAACCGCAAGTATCGACTGTCGGAGCGCGTGGGATAGATGCGTTAGTGGACGAGGCGACCCAATAATCGACCCTCGATTGGCGTCCATTAAGGTAAAGCGGTTGTTGCCCAGTCGACGGTGATGCTAAAGACTCGGCTTACGCCGGCATGGCCCCGAACCCGTCCATCAAGAACAGCCTAAGAACCAGCTTGATGACATTTCCCGGTTTGACTTCGGCCGTGCCAAAGACGTGGCGCTCGGCGAGCTCGCTGCAGTATGCATAGATGTCGCGGATAAGGTCCGCGCCCGAAAGCGTAAACATGTAGCCTGCGTCCGAAAGCGCATTGGGCGCGGCGGGCAACTTGGCCATGTGGCAGAACGTTTGCAGGTCGGGCGCCATAGCGTCCTGGTAGCCAAGATGGTTGCCGTCTTCTTGTGCGGCGAGTTCCAGCTGGCGTACTCGATCCAGCGCCACTGCCAGCACAAAGCTCGGCGTAGGCGCATTGACGTCCTGAGTGGTCGCCACAAGCCTGCCCGCTGCCTGCGTGACAAGCCAAGCGACCTCGCGCTGGCAACGCACGGCCTTGCGCGTAACCGGCTTGATGGACGAAGAAGAAACGCTTCCCTTAGGCGGATTCGAAACAGCCACAAGAACCTCCCATGAACAATCCGGCCCAACAAGCCCGGATGAAACACGTGCTACATCAGTATACAGGGAAGTGGGGCAGCGGGGTACAAACGCGCCAGCGGCAAACCGAGAGCATCAACGATGTGCCGATCGCGGAATGAGATCTCGTAATAATTGACTCTCGGCCATATTATTGAGTGGCATGACTCGCGTTCGTATGGTTGTAGGTGCTGGCGATGAACGACATTGACCTTGCTGTTCCGTTGATGGATGGACCAAGCTATGACCGCGCCTGCAGTCTCGTGCCTTCCGAATACGTTGAGGCATGGGAGTGGTTTCTGGGTGAGGAACAGCGCGGCGGCGTTTGGACCAGCCTTCCGCACCACACCAAGGAAGATAGCCCTCAGTATCAGTATCGTTTGAGAATTGGCTCGGACTTCTTTCCCGTAACGCGGGATTCAGGGATCTTCTGGCCGGGCCAGGATCGGGTGAAGCAAGATCCCAATAAGATCTTTGCGCTTTCGGTCCATAACTCTAAAAAGAGCTTCTACACCGATGTACCTCCGCTCTATTTGGACGATGGTACGTGGGTCATTAAGTATTCGGTCCAAGCGCCAGGCGCCGTTGGTTCTCGAGACCAGAATTACAACCGTAAAATGCTCAACTGCATGGAATGTGGCGTTCCAGTCGGAGTCATATTTGCAACCGAGGTGGGCTACAAGGTGCTCGGCCTTGCGTTTGTTGAGCGGTTCGAGCCCGAAAACGGATGGTTTGTTCTGCACGGTCCTGTTCATAAAGGCGGACCGGACCCCCGTTTTGCGCCCGACATGAGCTATCTGAAGCACATGCCCGTCGATATTGAGTTTGCCGGACAGGGTACGACCGACGACGAAAAGGTCCGCTATGCGTTAAGGCGCGAGCGATTGGGGCAGCAATGGTTCCGCAAGCAGCTCGTTGCCGCCTATGATGGCCGTTGCGCGGTGTCGGACTGCGGCGTCAGCGAAGCTCTGGAGGCTGCACATATCGAGAATTACTCGGGACCCAAATCGCAGGTTGCCAGCAACGGCATTCTGCTTCGGCGCGACTTACATGCTTTATTCGATGCTCATCTGATTTCGTTTGAGCCTGTTTGCGGCGAATATCGGCTGTGCGGATCGTACCTGCTGGATAAGACCGGCTACGCTTCCTTTGCGGGTGCGACGCTAAGGCAGCCGAATGAGCGTCAGTGGCGACCCAATACGGTGTTTCTTGAGGCCCATCGCATTGAGTTCGATCGCTCGGAAAAGAAGCGTGAAAAGGCGGGGCTTCTGCCGTATTAGCGTATTTGGCTTTGGCATTCTTTGACGATCGTGTTGTTTGATCGGATCGCGTGGCGATGCAATCTCGCGCATGCCCGCCGGTGCATGCTCTTCCTGTTTTGTATAGCGAGAGGGGAGCGTGTATGAGCTGGCGAGGCGATATTGCGATGGGGAAGTACGGAAAACTGCCGTGTGCCCTTATAGACAACAATATGTTTCCGAGCGTAGAGGTTGATTGCGGGTCGTTTGTCGTCACCTGCCCTTGCTGCGGCTCGCAAATACCGTGTCTCGACATTCGGTTCATCGATGCGCGCGACAGGTTCAGCGACGAAGTGAGAAAACAGACAGGCGTTCATATGCCGGTGTATCCGGAGAAATGCCCCGTTTGTGGCCTCGATATCGTGTACGACGCCGGCGACGAGGGATAGGTGATGCGGAGGAGCTGACTGTGAAGGCCTCTCCGTCCCTACAAATAAATCCCCTCACCGAGCTGCTTGTGGAACTCGGCGTGATGGTCGCGTGCCCAGGTAAAGAGCGCCTGGTCAAAGTCGGTACGCGTGGCCGGGACGCCAAAGACGCCGGCAACTTCGACGCGTATAAACTCCAGTGCCGGCAGCTTGTTGATGGCAGTGAGGGCAAACGGGGACGAGGGCTCCTCGAACAGATAGCGGCTGCCTTGCAGCGCGTCGCAACTGGTGCACGTGTTGCCGAGCGACGGGGCTTTGGAGGCTCGCGCGCCTACGGGCTTGTAGCCGCAGCGCTTATGAAGGTAGTCGCGGATCTCGCCCGGCACGCAGCCAAGAGCGGGCACGATGGCGAGTGCGTTGGCGTTGGCCGTGTCGATGGCAATGTGCCCGGCTTCGTTGGGCGCGTGCGCGATGGCGATGCTCTCGTCGTTATCGGCTCGATAGGGAATGCCGAAGGCCGCGACCGAGGTCTCTTTGTGACACTTCCAGCACTCGCGCTTGCCCAGTACTAGATATATATACGGCGCAGAGGGGTCGGATCGGTCAATACCGGGCAGCCACTCGGTAAAGGGCTCGGGGTTGACGCCGCTGGGTACATACCAGATCTTCTTGGTCCGGTCCCATTTGGCGCCCAGCGCTTTGGCTTCTTCTTTGTGCGAAAAGGGGATATCGAGCTCGGTGCGCATGGCGGCTCCTTGGTGCTGCAGGTGCGAGTGGCTCAAGGATACCGCAGGGCGCAGACATCGCGGCGTTTTGTTGAGAAGTTGCGGCGCGGACTGCTTGGTTACGCCGTTAGATAAATTGGCAAGTAGATGGTCGGCTTTTGACCAGTTGGGCGGTTGGAGCAGCTTGCGGCGCAGTTTTGTGCCTGGCTATTGTTGATGTTGGGGTATTGAATATATTTGGCTGCCATTCGTCAGGTGAATTGATGTTACGTTGCGATGACGGTTGGAACTGCCAGCGGATTTAGCGACATAAAACAAAACAGACCAGAGGACATAGCCTCTGAGCTGCGAACATTTGGTGGGCGTTAGAAGATTTGAACTTCTGACCTCTTCCGTGTCAGGGAAGCGCTCTCCCCCTGAGCTAAACGCCCGATCAAGGGTGCGCAAGCGCGCAAGGGATAATATAACGGAGCCTGAACTCGGTGGCAAGAACATTTTTAAAAATCGCTTACATTGTGGAATTCGGGGGCTTTGTCATATCCATTTCAAAAGAGCCTGCTGCCGCGATTTGACTGTCGCATAATGCAAGGCCATTGCGGTATCGAGCTATGGAAAGACGTCTGCGGAATTGTCCTACCGATAAGCGGACAAGCCTTCGGCTGGTGCCTTCGCCGTGGTAAGGTAAGCCGAATTGTTTCCAGGTTGCTTCGAGGGAATGGAATGAGCAAAGAGCGTGTCGAGCAGGTCGAAGGCGCAGGGGCTTCGGTGCCGATGACCGATATATCGAACATTGATGTGCCCGAGGGCACCGATGAGCTCAGCCGTAGCACCCGCCGCGCTTGGCGCGAGCGCCTGAACAGCGCTTCGACGCGCAAGATGATCACGGGCGTCTTGGCTACGCTGGTGGGCGGTTCGTTTTGGGGCTTCTCGGGCACCAGCGCGAGCTTTCTGTTCGATACCTACCACGTCGACACCTTGTGGCTTATGAGCGTGCGTCAGATTCTCGCCGGTCTACTCTTTATGGCCGTGGTTGTTACGCGCGACCGCGAGCGCCTGATTAAGCTCTGGACCACACCCGCCGATCGCAAGCAGCTGCTGCTCTTTACCGCCTTTGGTCTGCTGTTCAACCAGTTTTGCTATCTTTCGGCCGTGCGCCTGACGAACGCCGGAACCGCGACGGTGCTCCAGTGCCTGCAGCTCGTTATCATCATGGGCTACACCTGCGTGACCGATCGCCGCATGCCGCGTACTCGCGAAGTTATCGGCATTGGCCTGGCTCTGGGTGGAACCTTTTTAATCGCCACCGGCGGCGACCCCACCAGCCTGAATATCTCGCCGCTTGGCCTGGCAGCAGGTCTTATGTGTGCGGTCAGCGCCACGTGTATGGCGGTGATTCCCGCCAAGATCCTGCCCGAATACGGCAGCCCCATCGTCACGGGCTCGGCAATGCTCACGGCGGGCGTGGTCTCGTGCGTCTTCGTGCAGCCTTGGGCGCATATGCCGGCACTCGACGCTGCCGGCGTCGAGGCGCTCGCGGTATTCGTGGTTATCGGCTCGTTTTTTGCTTACATGCTCTATATGCAGGGCGTTAAGGACATCGGCTCGGTGCGTGCGAGCCTCATCGGAACTGTGGAGCCGGTTTCGGCGACCATCACCAGCGCCGTTATGCTGGGCACGGTGTTTTTGCCGACCGACCTTATCGGCTTTGCCATGATCATCGTGATGATGTTCCTCACGGTGTAGCTGGCGCCGCCGCCAAGACAGAAAAGGTGTTGTGCCGCATTTTCGCCAATTGATGTCCGTGTCTGGAGTTTAGCTGTCGATGCTCAAAATGCCATAGACTAGTAACGTTATGGACTTTTTCATTGCGACTCAATTGCGAGGATTTCTTTATGGCTGGTAATCACTTTAAGGGCAGCGATAGCGGCCGTCCTGCAGTTCCGCCGCGTCCGAACGGGGCTGGTAAGGCCGGCACGCCGGGCGGCGCTGGACAGGGCGGTTCCGGTAAGCGCGTGTCCCCGGGCGAGACGGCGATGTTTACCGCTCTGTACGAGCAGTCACAAAAGGCAAAAAAGACCGGCCGTGCAAGAGGGAATGTCTTTGCGGGCGGTGCAACCTCCGCGTCGCAGCCGAGCGGGGCTCCTTCGGTACCTGCGAACAACGCAGGTGCTACCAACGCCGCAAATGCCGCCGGCAACGTTAATGCCGGCAAGGCCGCCAACAATACTCCCTCTGCCGGTGGCGCGGGGCTTACGGGTAACCTTGGCACGATTTACACCGGTGCCTCCGAGACTGGCACGTTCGCCCGCCTGGATGATAGCGGTGCCGAGTTTGCGGGCTCGGGTTCCAAGGAAGATTATTACGATTTTGGCTTGAACTACGGTAGCGACGCTTCGTCGAGTTCGACCTCTGACGGTCTGGTCCGTCATCGCCATCGCAAGGGCGAACGCAAAAAGCGTCACACCGGTGCCATTATTGCCGCTGTAGTCGCGGTGCTTCTCGTTGCGCTTGGCGCAAGCGGCTTTATGCTGCTTAACTCGGCAAAGACCGTAAAGAGTGAAGCGAAGGAGGCCGTCGAGATTGTCGGTGGCCTTAAGGACAAGGTCACGTCGGGCGATTTTTCGACGCTGCCTGACGACGCGAAGAAGATTGATGAGCTTTGCGACAGCATGAAGGCGGAGACCTCGAGCCCGCTGTGGACGGCGGCTTCGTTTATCCCGGTGTATGGCAGCGACATCAATGCGGCCCGCACCATGATCGACGCCCTGTCCGATGTCTCGAGCAATGCGCTGGTTCCCATGGCCGATAACCTTTCGCAGGCCACGCCCGGCAAGCTGTTTCAGGACGGCATGATTAACGTGTCCGCGCTGCAGGCGGTCGCCGATTCGCTTTCCAGCAGCTCGAAGGTGTTCAAGAGCGCCAACGAGAAGATCCAGGGCATTGGCGATACTCATATTTCCCAGGTGACCGAGCTGGTCGATAAGGCCAAGGACGGCTTTGCCACCCTCAACGGCGCGGTTGACGCGGCGGAGAAGGTCGCCCCCGTCCTTCCGCAGATGCTCGGCGCCAACGGCCAGACGCGCAACTACCTTGTGTACGCCATGAACAACGTCGAGATTCGTGCCTGCGGCGGCTTTGGCGGTTCGCAGGGCCTGATTTCGGTCACCGACGGCCAGATGTCGATTGGCGAGTTTGTTCCCCGCATTGGACTCAGCGAGGATGAGGCAGTCGAGAGCGTCGACGAAGAGGATGAGGCGCTGTTCGGCAACCACAGTAACCTGTACAACTCGGGCAATACCTATTCGCCTGATTGGCCCCGCAACTCGCAGCGTGTCGCCGCGCTGTGGAAGTCCCAATATGGGCAGGACGTTGATGGCGTCGTCGGCATCGACCCGGTGTTCCTGCAGTATCTGCTGGGCCTGGTCGGTAACGTGTCGCTGCCCGACGGAACGGTTGTCGACGGCACCAACGCCGCAAAGGTCCTCATGCACGATGTGTACTGGAACTATCCGGTCGAGGAGTCGGACGGCATCTTTGCATCCGTCGCCAGCGCTGCCTTCGACAAGATCCTTGGCGGTATCGGCGATGTCGATGTTACGAAGCTTGTCAGCGCCGTTGAGCGCGGTGCCGAAGAGGGCCGCCTGATCGCGTGGATGAAAAACGATGACGAGCAGAACGCTATCAAGGAGATGAACATCGACGCCTCGCTGCCCGATCCGGATGACCCGAGTGAAGATCCCGTTGCTGGTGTCTACTTTAACAACCTGAGCTTCTCCAAGCTCGACTGGTACCTGAATGCCGATACGCAGATTGGCCAGGGCATCAAGAACGGTGACGGCACATGCTCGTATCGCATCACCGTTACCCTGACGAACATCATGACGCAGGAGGAGGCCGGCAAGCTGCCCGACTACGTCGCGGCGAGCGCGCCCGATGCCGCGCGCGACGACGAGCGTCTGAATGTCTCGTTGTTTGCCCCGACGGGCGGCAACATTACTGATCTGACCGTCGAGGGCACCCAGTTTGGTCTTGGCGCCGCTACGTGGCATGGAATCCCCTTCTATTCGGGCACCGTTGACCTGCATGCTGGCGAGACGACGACGATCACATATACGCTGACCACGTCAGCCGAGGCGGGGGACAAGCCGCTTACGCTGCGTCAGACTCCTACATGCCAGGCGGCTCGCGACAGCGCGTCGGCGTAGGGTTTTTCTGGTAGCGCAGATAATCGAGTACCATTTTGGGGCGGACAGGCAATCTGTTCGCCCCTATTTTGTAAGGAGAGCGCATGAAGTACTTTGGCACCGACGGCTTTCGCGGTGAGGCTAACGTTGGGCTGACGGTAGAGCACGCTTATAAGATTGGCCGTTTTGTGGGCTGGTATTACGGCGCCAACCGCGAGCGCAAGGCGCGCGTCATCGTGGGTAAGGACACGCGTCGCTCGAGTTATATGTTCGAGGCGGCGCTGGTGAGTGGCCTGGTCGCGAGCGGTGCGGACGCCTATATGCTGCACGTGATCCCCACACCGGGTGTAGCGCATCAGACCGTGGAAGGCTGCTTCGATTGCGGCATCATGATCAGCGCGAGCCACAACCCGTTTTGCGATAACGGCATTAAGCTCGTCAATAGCGACGGTTTTAAGATGGACGAGGACGTACTGGAGCTCATCGAGGACTACGTCGATGGCAAGAGCGAGGTGCCGCTGGCCACGGGCAACCACATCGGCGCCACGGTGGACTACATGCAGGGCCGCAACCGCTACATTGCCTCGCTCATCGCCAGCGCGAACTTTTCGCTGCAGGGCGTCAAGATCGGCATCGACTGCGCCAACGGCTCGGCGTCCTCGGTGGCCAAGCCGGTGTTCGACGCGCTGGGCGCCGACGTGCGCGTGATCAATGCCGCGCCTGATGGTTTTAACATCAACGTCGACTGCGGCTCCACGCATATGGAGCGTCTGCAGCGCCACGTGGTGGAGCAGGGCTTGGACGTGGGCTTTGCCTATGACGGCGATGCCGACCGCTGCCTGGCCGTGGACGAGCGTGGCCGCGTGGTCGATGGCGACCAGATCCTGTACGTGTGCGGCGTGTACCTGAACAAGCACGGTCGCCTTTCGGGCGGTACCGTGGTTCCGACGATTGCCAGCAACTTTGGCCTGATCAAGTCGTTGGAGCTTGCCGGCCTAAGTGCCGTGACCAGCGGTGTGGGCGACCGCCACGTGTATGCCAAGATGCGCGAGGGCGGTTACAGCCTGGGCGGCGAGCAGACGGGCCATACGATCTTTGGCGATATCGAGCGCACGGGCGACGGCATTATGACCTCGCTGCGCGTGATGGAAGTGATCCGCGCCGAGCGCGAGACGCTCTCGCAGCTCACGGCTCCGTGCAAGCTGCTACCGCAGGCGCAGGTGGCCGTGCGCGTGGCGGACAAGGACGCCGCGCTCGAGAACATGGGCGTGCAGAATGCGATCGCCGAGGCCGAGGCCGCGCTGGCGGGTGAGGGCCGCGTGCTCGTGCGCAAGAGCGGAACCGAGTCAGTGATCCGCGTGCTGGCCGAAGCCCCCGACCAAGCCGCCGCCGACGCCGCCATGAAGCGCATCGCAAGTGCTCTGGAAGCCCTTTAGTTACGCGATTTTACCAAACCGCGTAACTGCTCGACGCTGCAAACGGCCCCAATGACTAGGTGAAAAAGGGGGCGCCGCGGGATAGATCCCGCGGCGCCTCCTTTGCGTTGACGTGTTGCCTAAGCTTTACAGCTCGTACAGCGTGGTGAACTTGTCCTGCAGGTAGCTGCAGTAGTAGCGGGCGTCAAAGGCCATGCCGCAGGCGCCCTTGATGAGTTCCGGCGCGTCTTTGGCGCGGCCCCACTGCCAAATGTGCTCGCCCAGCCAGGCGCGGACGGGCGCCAGATCGCCGCTCGCGCAGGCACCGGTAAGGTCGACGCCGTCGCGGCACATGGCCGGCACAAACATGGCATCGTAGGCGCTACCCAGCGCATACGTGGGGAAGTAGCAAAACGAACCGCCGCTCCAATGCGTATCCTGCAGGCAGCCGTGCGTGTCGTCGGGAACGGGAATGCCCAGGTACTCGTCCATAAAGCGGTTCCAAAGCGCGGGGATGTCCTTGGCCGCAGCCTCGCCGGCAAACAGCATACGCTCAATCTGGTAGCGCACCATAATATGCAGCGGATAGGTGAGCTCGTCGGCCTCGGTGCGGATCAACGACGGCTGCGCGATGTTCACGGCGCGGTAGAGCGTGTCTTCGTCGACGTCGCCGTAGACCTCGGGCGCGTGACGACGCAGCACCTCGAGCAGCGGGCCCATAAAGGCGCGGCTGCGACCCACGGTGTTCTCGAAAAAGCGGCTCTGGCTCTCGTGGATGCCCATGGAGGTGCCACCCTCAAGACAGGTGCGCGCGTAGGCGGGATTGACGCCCAGCTCGTACATGGTGTGCCCCGCCTCGTGGATGATGCTGTAGACGTTGGAGATGCAGTCGTCCTCGTAGATGTGCGTCGCGATGCGCGCATCACCCACGGCAAAGCCCTCGCTAAACGGATGCTCGGTAAAGGCAAGCGTGGTGTCGTCCAGGTCCAGGCCGACAAGCTTCATAAGGTCGAAGCTCATGGCGCGCTGGGCAGCCTCGGGCACGTGGGCGTGCAAAAAGTCGGCAGCCGGCTGCTGGCCGCGCTCGCCGATGGCGTGCACGAGCGGCACGACCGTGGCCTTGACCTCGTCGCAAAACGCGTCGAAGCTCTTGGCGGAAAGGCCGCGCTCGTACTGGTCGAGCCAAACGTCGTATGGATCGCGCTTGGGGTCCATGAGCTCGGCCTGATGCTTAAGTTGGGCGACGATTCTATCCACATAGGTCTCAAAGCTCGCCCAGTCGTTGGCTACCTTGGCCTTGCGCCACACGGCGTCCGCCTCGCAGGTGAGCCTGGTCCAGGCCTCGGCTTCTTCGGTGGGGATGGCACTGGCCTCACGTTGATCGCGGCCGAGCACACGGATCTCGTCGAGCAGCTGAGGGTCGTCGATTTTGCCGCCGGCGACGGTCTCGCGCGCTAACGAGCGTACGAGCTCAACGGACTTCTCGCTGGTCAGCAGCTTGTGATGCTCGCCGGCAAGCGTGCCCATGGCGTCGGCACGCGCTGCTGCGCCGTTGGCGGGGGCAATGGTCGCGCCGTCAAACTCGGCAATCTTGAGCAGGTACTCACGAGTCCACAGCTTGCCTTCGAGCTTGCGGAATTTTTTGACGGCCTTATCGACCTTCATGCCTTTGGATGTCTTGCCCGCTGCAGGCTCGGCCTTCTTATCGAGTTTCTTTCCCATACCATATCCTTGATCTCGTGAGCCGAGCGCTTCGGGTGGGCGCGCGGCCAGTTTGCACAGCTACCTGCCTTGTACCCAGTGCGAACAAAACGGAACGCGGCGATGCACACGCAGAATGTGTTATCCTATAGCCCAATGCGTTGACGGAGAGGGTTTTGCCCGCCGCGTCGCCGGCAAGAGAGGGAAGGTCATGGGCTGCGAGCCTTCCTGCGGTGACAAGGGCCAAGCGTTCACTCCCGAGCAGCGACCTCAACGGGCACGCGGCCAGCGGCGGCGAAGCCCCAGTAGGGAAGCCGTGAGCCTCGCGACAAGGGGCACAGAGTGGGCGCGGCGGGCCAGACATCCGCCGGGTCAAACAAGGTGGTACCGCGGAATTCAACCGTCCTTGGGCAATGCACATGCCCGAGGGCGGTTTTTTTGTTACCGAACCGGGCCGCACATCCGCAGCTCCGGGTGGCTCCAGCCGCCGCGGCAAGTGGATGCGCGAGAGACGAAAGGGAAGACATGAGTCTGATTGATGATCTGGTCAAACTCGAGGAAGAGGCCAAGGAGCTCGTCGCAGGCGCCGATGACGCCGCCAAGCTCGAGGCTGCGCGCGTTGAGCTGCTCGGTCGCAAGGGTCGTATTACCGGCCTGATGCGCATGATGGGCAAGCTCGCCCCCGAGGATCGTCCCGTGATGGGCAAGCGCGCCAACGAGATGCGCCAGCTGATCGAGGGCATGCTCGACGAGCGAAACACCGAGATGAAGGCCGCCGCCCTCAAGCACGCACTCGAGCACGAGGCCGTCGACATCACGCTGCCGGGCATCCGTCCGCAGATCGGTCACCAGCACCTGATCAAGCAGATCATCGAGGAGGCCGAGGACATCTTCTGCGGCATCGGCTACACCGTCGAGTCCGGTCCCATGGTCGACACCTCCTACTACAACTTCACCGCGCTCAACGCCCCCATGGATCACCCGAGCCGCTCGGCCCGCGACACCTTCTACGTGGTCGACAACAACCCCGGCAGCGTCGCACACCCCGAGGCTCACGCCCACGGCGAGTCCGACGTGCTGCTGCGCACCCAGACCTCGGGCGTGCAGATCCACACCATGGAGTCGCAGAAGCCGCCCATCTACATGATCTGCCCGGGCACCGTCTATCGTCCCGACACGGCCGACGCCTGCCACCTGCCGCAGTTCAACCAGATCGAGGGCCTGGTCGTCGACGAGGGCATCACCTTTGGCGATCTTAAGGGCACGCTCGACTACTTTGTTAAGTGCATGTTTGGCGAGGACCGCAAGACGCGTTACCGCCCGCACTTCTTCCCCTTCACTGAGCCTTCCTGCGAGGTGGACGTGAGCTGCCATGTGTGCGGCGGCAAGGGCTGCAACTTCTGCAAACACAGCGGCTGGATCGAGATCCTGGGCTGCGGCATGGTCGACCCCAACGTCCTGATCAACTGCGGTATCGACCCCGAGAAGTACACCGGCTTCGCCTTTGGTATTGGCGCCGAGCGCGTCGCGGCCCTGCGCTACGACCTGCCGGACCTGCGTACTCTCATGACAGGCGATATGCGTTTCCTGAACCAATTTTAGGCTTGCCCAGGCACCCCATCTTGGCGTTCAACCGTCGCTCGCGTACCTTTAGTACGCGTCGCTCCTCTTTCACGCCAACCTGGGGCACCTGGACAACCCTAAGGCGAACGTCTTCATTTGATATTTCCTCCCTATGCGGAGATTAAGAACTAGGAGAGCTACATGCGCGTTTCTTACGACTGGCTCAAGACCATGATCGATATTCCGGAGGATCCCAAGACCCTTTCGGACGAATATATCCGTACCGGCACCGAGGTCGAGGCGATCGACACCGTGGGCGAGTCCTTCGACCACGTGGTGACTGCCAAGGTGCTTACCAAGACCCCGCACCCCGATAGCGACCATATGTATGTGTGCTCGGTCGACGTGGGCGACAAGAATCTCGACGCCGACGGCAACTCCGCCCCGCTGCAGATCGTCTGCGGCGCGCAGAACTTCGAGGCTGGCGACCACATCGTCACGGCAATGATCGGCGCTGTGCTTCCCGGCGACGTCAAGATCAAGAAGAGCAAGCTTCGCGGCGTCGTGTCCATGGGCATGAACTGCTCTGCGCGCGAGCTCGGCCTGGGCGGCGACCACTCCGGCATCATGATCCTGCCCGAGGATACGCCCTGCGGCATGCCGTTTGCCGAGTACGTGGGATCGAGCGACACCGTGCTCGACTGCGAGATCACGCCCAACCGCCCCGACTGCCTGTCCATGATCGGCATGGCCCGCGAGACCGGCGCCATTTTCGACCGCGATTTCCACGTGGAGCTGCCCGCCATCAAGGCCGAGACCGGCCGCGCGACCGACGACGAGCTTTCGGTCGAGATTGCCGACGAGGGCCTGTGCGACCGCTATGTCGCCCGCATCGTGCGCAACGTGAAGGTCGGCCCGTCGCCCGACTGGATGGTCAAGCGTCTCAACGCCCTGGGCGTGCGCCCGCACAACAACATCGTCGACATCACCAACTACGTGATGATGCTTACCGGTCAGCCGCTGCACGCCTTTGACCTGGACACCTTTGCCGAGCGCGATGGCCATCGCCGCGTGGTGGTTCGCGCCGCCCAACAGGACGAGAAGTTCACGACCCTCGACGGCGAGGAGCGCACGCTCGACGCCGGCATGGGCCTCATCACCGACGGCGAGCGTCCCGTGGCGCTGGCCGGCGTTATGGGCGGCATGGATTCCGAGATCGAGGACGACACCGTCGACGTGATGGTCGAGAGCGCCTGCTTCAACGCAGGTCGCACCTCGCACACCAGCCGCGACCTGTCGCTGATCTCCGATGCCTCCATTCGCTTTGAGCGCCAGGTCGACGAGACCGGCTGCGTGGACGTCGCCAACGTCACGTGCGCGCTGATCGAGGAGATCGCCGGCGGCGAGGTCGCCCCCGGCTATGTGGACGTGTTCCCCGCGCCCAAGACCATCGACAGCATCAAGCTGCGCTTGGCCCGCGTGCACGCCATCTGCGGCGCCGACATCGAGCCCGACTTTATCGAGCGCTCGCTCACCCGCCTGGGCTGCACTGTCGAGCGCGACGGCGAGGACTTTATGGTCACCCCGCCGAGCTTCCGCCCCGACCTGCCGCGCGAGATTGACCTGATCGAGGAGGTCCTGCGCCTGTGGGGCATGGGCCGTGTGACGGCGACCATCCCGGCTGCCAAGAACCATATCGGCGGCCTGACCCGCGAGCAGAAGCTCACCCGCAAGGTCGGCGAGATCCTGCGCGCCTGTGGCCTCAACGAGACCACGACCTTTGGCTTTGCCGCCCCGGGCGACCTGGAGAAGATCGGTATGTCCACCGAGGGCCGCGGCTGCCCCGTCGTGCTCATGAACCCGCTGGTGGCCGAGCAGACCGAGATGCGCCGCTCACTGCTGCCGGGTCTGCTGCAGTCTGTGGCCTATAACGAGGCCCACGGCACGCCCAACGTGCACCTGTACGAGGTCGGCAGCCTGTTCCACGGTCGCGAGAACGCCAGCCTGCCCAAGGAGACCAAGTCCGTGGCGGGTGTGCTCTCGGGCCAGTGGAGCGAGCAGTCCTGGAACATGAAGTACCGCAAGCTGCGCTTCTTCTTTGGCAAGGGCATTGTCGAGGAGCTGCTTGCCCAGTTGCGCATCGAGAAGGTCCGCTTCCGTCCCGTCGAGGGCGAGGGCTACGCTTTCTTGCAGCCGGGTCGTGCGGCCGAGGTTCTGTCCGGCGGCACCGTGCTGGGCTGGGTCGGCGAGATTCACCCCGAGGCGCGCGAGGCGATGGGCATCGATGAGGTTGTCGTTGCCTTTGAGCTCGACCTGGACAAGCTGATCAAGGGCGCCCGCAACCAGGAGAACTACCGCGAGTTCTCGCAGTACCCTGCCGTTGAGCACGACCTTGCTATCGTAGTCAATAACTCCGTGACCTGCGAGGACCTTGAGCGCCGCATTACCAGCGCCGGCGGCAAGTTGCTCGAGGGTGTGCGTCTGTTCGATGTCTACCGCGATCCGGTTCGTATCGGCAAGGGCAAGAAGTCCATGGCCTTTGCGCTCACGTATCGCTCGGACGACCACACGCTTACTAGCGAAGAGGTCGAGAAGGCGCACCAGAAGATCGTCACCAAGGTGTGCAAGGGCGTAAACGGCGAAGTCCGCTCGTAATCTTTGCTGTTCGGAACCCGCCCCCTGCGGGGTTTTCACGGCAACGTCCTCGCCACTTCGCGGCTGCGGGATGTTGCCTTAGAAAACCCCTCTCGGGGGCGGGTTCCTGCGTTAGCCTTGTTGCGAGCGGACCGCACCTTCTTCCGGGTGACCGGAAAGTTGGGAGTGCATGGGCCCTTTATTGGGCGGTGCGTGGACCTGGGCTAATAACGTACGTATTGCAAGGGCGTGCTGCGTTGTGGGCGGTGCGCCTTTTTGTTAGTATGCAGAGTCGGTGTTACGGATTGTTGGAAACGTAACACACAACGTTCTGATTGAGAGGGCTCATGCATATTCCCGATAATTATCTGTCCCCGCAGACCGATGCCGTTATGGCGGTGGCGATGGTGCCCGTATGGGTTCACTGCATCAAAAAGGTGCGCGCCACGCTCGATCGCGAGCATATGGCGTTCCTGGGCATCTGCGCCGCATTCTCCTTCTTGCTCATGATGTTCAACGTTCCGCTGCCCGGCGGTACCACTGGTCACGCCGTCGGCGGCGCACTCATCGCGCTGCTGCTGGGCCCCGAGGCCGCGGCTATCGCTGTCTCGGTCGCTCTGGCGCTGCAGGCGCTGCTGTTTGGCGACGGCGGCGTTCTGTCGTTTGGCGCCAACTGCTTTAACATGGCCTTTGTGCTGCCGTTTGTCGCTGCTATCGTGTTCCGTGCGCTCAACAGCCGTCTGCACGACAAGAGCTGGGGCACCTCGGTTTCTGCCATCGTGAGCGGTTGGGTCGGCCTGTGCCTGGCGGCCCTGTGCGCGGCAATCGAGTTTGGTATTCAGCCGATGCTCTTCACCAACGCTTCGGGCGCCCCTCTGTACTGCCCCTTCCCGCTGTCCGTGGCTATTCCGGCCATGTTGATCCCGCATATGCTGGTTGCCGGCGTGATCGAGGGCGTGGCGACGGCCGCCATCTACGGCTTCATTAAGAAGACGGCGCCGAGCATTATCGTCGGCCCCGAAGCCGCCGATGGCCAGCTTGCCGCCGATGGTACCGCCAAGAAGACTTCCCTGATTCCCACGCTCATTCTGGTCGCCGTGCTTGTCGTGGCTACGCCGCTCGGCTTGCTCGCCACCGGTGACGCCTGGGGTGAGTGGGACGCCGAGGGCGCCGCAACTGCCGTTCAGGAGGCTGGCGACGACAGCCTGCAGGCTTCGGTCGGCCTCGATACTCCGACCTTTGCCGACGCGCTGCCCACGGGTGATTACCTGCAGGCCTATTCCGAGGAACAGGGCCTTGGCTTTGCCGGCCAGGCTGCCATGTATATCCTTTCCGGTGTGATTGGCGTGGCGGTGCTCACCATCGCATTCCGTCTGATTTCGCTGACGGTCAAGGAAAGCGGTGCTCATGGCAATAGCCGAGCTGCCTAGCTGGCTTGCGACCGAGCAGCGTTACGAGCCCGCGGGGTTTCGGCATCGTGTGATGCAAAAGAATGTCCTGCACCTGGCGAGCCTGCTTGAGCGGGTTCGCCTGGGTGGAGGTGCGCACGAGGGCGGGTCGATGGTCGACCGCGCCCTTTCTTGCGTTTCGGCTCCGGTGCGTCTGGTGGGGATGTTCGTTTGCGTCCTGTGCGTGTGTCTGACGCAAAGCCCGCTGTACCTGATGTTGATGGCGGCAATCGCGTTGGTGTTGGTCGCGGTGCGCCCTGCACGCGGGCTGCGCGCGACCTTTGTACCGGCGCTCGGCGCCACGGGGCTTGCGGCGGCTCTGACACTGCCTGCCCTGCTGCTGGGCGCGTCTGCCACGGGCACCATGCTCAAGATCGCGCTCAAGACGTTTATTAATGTGTCGCTGGTGCTGGGCGTTTCGTGGACCCTCACGTGGAGTCGCATGTCGGCGGCGCTCAAGATGCTGCATCTACCCGACGAAGTTATCTTTACGTTTGATATGGCGCTCAAGCACATCGAGGTACTGGGTCGCACGGCGCACAGTCTGTGCGAATCGGTCATGCTGCGCAGCGTTGGCCGTGCGCCTGAGGGATTTTCGCGTACCGATTCGATCGCGGGTATCATGGGCATGACCTTTATCAAGGCGATGGAATGCAGCCGCGCGATGGACGAGGCCATGCTCTGCCGTGGCTTTGCCGGTGCGTATCCGGCTCCCGCGCGCGCCGGGTTTGGCTGGCGCGATGCGGCTTACGCGGCCGTTGTGACGTTGCTCGCCGTGTTGTGCGCGATGTTGTAGCGCGGACGGTCGAACCGTCGATGTGAGTAGGGAAGGGCGACGTTTTGGCAAACGATACGAATAACGCGATGGGTGTGAGCGGTGTTGCCGGCGCCGAGGTCACGCCGCTCATCGAGTTTCGCGACGTGGTGTTTTCCTATGCGGGTCATACGGTGGTCGACGGCGTTTCATTGCAGGTGAACCGTGGGGAGCTCGTTGCTCTGCTTGGTCCTAACGGCTGCGGCAAGACGACGATCATGCGTCTTATCAACGGCCTTGAGCTTGCGGACGCGGGTGCGTACCTGTTCGACGGGTATGCGGTCGATGCCGCATATCTCAAGGATTCCGCGACGGCCCAGCGGTTCCATCAGCGCGTGGGCTTTGTGTTCCAAAACGCCGATGCGCAGCTCTTTTGTGCCACGGTCGGCGAGGAAGTCGCGTTTGGCCCGGCTCAAATGGGGCTGCCGGCAGACGAGCTCGAGCGCCGCGTCCGCGATGCCATGGAGCTGTTCCAGGTTGCCGATCTTGCCGACGTCTCTCCCTATCAGCTCTCGGGCGGGCAAAAGAAGCGCGTTGCGCTGGCTGCGGTGGTGTCGATGAACCCGGATATCCTGGTGCTCGACGAGCCCACCAACGGACTTGACGAGGACTCGTGCGACATCGTGGTCAACTTTCTACTGGCCTATGTTGCTGCCGGCAAGACGGTCTTGATGAGCACACACCATCAGGATTTGGTGCGGCGCCTGGGTGCCCGCGCCATCTATATCGATCGATATCACCATGTGGTTGAGGCGCCGGTGTCGTCGTATGGAACCGAGAGCGGCGCTGCGGAATAGTTGCTGCGTAGAGCGTGCGTAGCCGCCCGCGCGGCTTTGCCGTGATGGTATAGTTATCCAGGTTTTTATGGGGGTGGCTATGCCAAGCTGGAACATTCATATCGCTCAGACGGAGCGTTTGCTGGAGCGCAGCGGTGCGCTTGCCAATAGCGTGCGCGACCGCAATGCCTTTTTGTTTGGCTGCGTGGTTCCGGATATCTTCGTGGGCTATATGGTCCCTGGCATCGCCGATCCCATTCCGTATCGCATTACGCACTTTGCAAAGCCCGAGCCTATCCCTAAGCCTCGTGAGCATGAGTTCTGGGATACCTATGTGGCGCCGCTGCTTAAAGGCGCACCCGCGGGCGAACCTGCTGAGGCCACCTCGATTGTCGAGGAACGCGAGCGACTCAATCGGGTGCATTATCCCCAACGTTACAAGAACGCCGAGCCGGTTGCCGGTCCCGGCGCCTGTGAGTTTTCGCTCGCGCCCGATGACGTGGCGCAGTCGCTGCTCGATCTGACGCTGGGCGTTTGGTCTCACCTTGTGGCCGATACTGTGTGGAATACCCGCGTGAACCAGTACCTGGAGGCGCACGGCGGCAAGCCGTGCGAGGAATTCCGCATTAAAAAGCAAGGCGACTTTGACTGGTTTGGCAAGACGCTCAGCATTGTTTCGATTCCGCGCGCGACCGATCGCCTCTATACTGCGGCGACGCGTTTTGGTCAGTATCCCATCCATAAGGAGTATGTGCTCAAGACCATCGGCGTTATGCACGAGATTGTACGCGAAAACCCCGGCGAGCCCGATCATCCGCCGTATCGCTTGCTAACCGAGGAGTTTTTCGATGCAACGTTTACCGAGGTCGTCGAGCTAACCGAGGCGGGTTTTGCCGCCCGTGTCGAATCGCCCGATGTGTCTGCGCTGCCCCTGATTGCTAGCTGCTAGCTGGCCGGCCCGGCAGTGAATAGCTCAACCCAATCGACAAGTAGCTCTTGCCGCAGGGCATCTTCGGCAGTGCGCTCCTGTTTAGTCTTTGGGGTGTAGGGAAGCCCAGCCTTTTTATGGATGAGCTCGGCTATGTGGTTGAAGCTCTTCTTCTCCTTGATCTGGTCATAGGTAATTTGGATGACGTCGTAGCCCATGCTTGTGAGTGCGGTGGCGCGCTCGGCATCGGAGAGGCTCGCGGCTTCGCTGTCGTGGGCGGAGCGGCCTTGGCATTCAAGGATGACGCCCATGCTGTCGGTGGCGCTTTCGATGAGGATATCGGCGTAGCAGCAGGTTTTGTCATACAGCGAACGCGCGGCTTCGCTGAGCGGGATGCGCGCGTTATTGGTGATGTCGATGCCCAGACCGCCCTCATCGCGGGGGAGCGAGATGAGAATTGACGTCTGGACTTCAAAGGGCGAGGCGGTCTGTCCTGTCATGCGTTCGGCGGCCCAGCGGAGCTGCTTAACGCCGCGCAGGCCTGCGGCCTGCTTGGCGAACGCGGCGATATCCGCTGCGGTAAGAAGCGGCGTGCGCTTCCACAAGTTGGTGTCATTGCCCTTGGTGTCGTTAGCTCGCTCCCAGCCGCAGCTGGGCGGAATGAGCTTAAGCGAAATAGCTTCATCGAGTTGTTGTTGCGTTCGCTCGCAGGGCTTAAACACTGCAAAGGAGCCGCACATCTCGTAGCAAGCCATGAGTAACTGGCTGCGTGAGACCTGCGTGGCAAGGCTGAGCAGCGTGAACTCCGGTGAAGTGACATCAAACCCATGCTCAGTCTGCCTAAACGACCCAGGAGGCGGCTCTTGGGTTAGCAGACGGCTATGAAATAGCTTTCCGTTCGCGCGCTGTTTTCTTTCGCCCACGAATCTCCAAACTGGTGTGCCGAGCAAGTCTTTAAATACTGGTTGTTTTGAGTAGTGTACCAAGCGATGGTCATGGTCGGGCGGCAGGATTGCCGGATAGAGTCCCAGTATCTGGGGCGGGATGCGATAGTACTGAAAAGCCGTGGGTCCGCAGGCAAGAAATGACATGGCGATCCGATCGTTTGAGCGTAGTTTGGGCTAGAAAAGCTATCGGTTTCGGAAGTGCGGGGAAAAAGACAAACAGGCAAACCACAAGCGGTATTTGAGCCAACTTTATCAGGGGTTTTGTTGAAATAAAAGGGCTTGTACTCGGAGGTAAGCAATTTTTCCCCGCACTTCCGAAAACCAGGTCGATCTGGCTCTTGCTAAAACGATTTATCAGCGTCGGTTAAGGTGTGGGTTTGCCACCGGGCGAACACTTTTAGCGCTTGGGACTTTATTCATTGGGCCTCGAAGGGTGGATTTCGCACTTTTGGTAAAGAAATGAGTGCGTGTTTTGCTGTGCGCCGGCATTGGCATAGAAAAGGGCCCGGAAGGCTTTGCCTTCCGGGCCCTTTGCAATGCAAGTGTGCTTGCAAGTACGACTTAGCGCACCTGAGCGACGTAAGCGACGTTGGTCGAGGAGACCTTGTCCTCGAGCTGGACGCTCATGCGGGGATCGCCAGCGGTAGCGACGGTCAGGTCTCCGGCCTCGACGTAGCCGAGCTCCTTAGCGGTCTCGATCGCCTTGACGATCGTGCCGTTGACGGTGCCCTGGGTAATCTCGGCCTGGTGCGGGATAACGCCCCAGTACATGATCATCTGCTGGACGGCCCACTCGTGGCGGGAGAACGCGCAGATCGGCATGTTGGGACGGAAGTGCGAGATCAGGCGAGCGGTGCGGCCGGTGGTCGTCGGCACGGTGATGCACTTGGCGCCAACGGTGGTAGCCATGTTCACAGCGGACATACCCACAACGTTGTTGACAACACGGGTGCCGTGGGCATCGGCCGGAACCTCGAGCGGAGCGTGAGCCGGGAGGTACTTTTCGGTCTCGAGAGCAATGCTGGCCTGCATCTTAACGGCCTCGACCGGGTACTTACCGGCAGCGGACTCGCCAGAGAGCATAACGGCGTCGGTGCCGTCGTAGATGGCGTTAGCAACGTCGGCAACCTCGGCGCGCGTCGGGCGCGGGTTCTGCTGCATGGAGTCGAGCATCTGCGTAGCGGTGATAACGGGCTTGTAGGCCGCGTTGCACTTGGCGATGATCTCCTTCTGGATGTGGGGAACGAGCTCGGGCTTGATCTCGATGCCCAAGTCGCCACGGGCAACCATGATGCCGTCGGAAGCCTCGAGGATCTCGTCGAAGTTCTCGACGCCCAGGGCGCACTCGATCTTCGGGAAGATCGTCACGTGCTCGCCACCGTTCTCGCGGCAAAGCTCGCGGATGCCGCGGACGGACTCGCCGTCACGGATGAAGGAAGCGGCGATGTAGTCGATGTTCTCGGTCAGGCCAAAGAGGATGTCCTGACGATCGCGCTCGGTGATAGCGGGCAGCGAGATGTTGACGTTGGGCATGTTGACGCCCTTGCGCTCGCCGATCAGGCCGTCGTTCTTGACGACGCAGGTCATGTCCTGGCCGTCGACGGACTCGACCTCGAGGGCAACCAGGCCGTCATCGATCAGGATGAGGGAGCCCTTCTCGACCTCGGAGGGCAGAGCCAGGTAGTCGAGGGAGATGTGCTCAGCGGTGCCGTGGAAATCCTCGGTCGTGGGCTGAGCGGTGACGACGATCTTGTCGCCGGTCTTGACGGCAACCTTCTTGCCATCGACCAGAAGGCCGGTGCGGACCTCGGGGCCCTTGGTGTCGAGCAGGATGCCGACGGGCATACCGAGCTCCTTGGAAATACGACGGACGCGCTCGATGCGACCGTGGTGCTCGTCGTAGGAGCCGTGCGAGAAGTTAAAACGGGCGACGTTCATGCCCGCCTTGATCATCTCGCGGATGGTCTCGTCGCTATCGCAGGCGGGACCCATGGTGCATACAATCTTAGTGCGCTTGTACATTCAGACCTCCATCTGACATCGTCTTGCGCTGATAGATAAACCATAAGAAATAAAACTGAGTTGATTATAACGAAATGGCGACCGAATACCCCAAAAAATCGACCGTATGCCGAATTAGAAGTTCATTTTTTGCGGAAAAACGGTATATGCAAAAACTTTACCAACCGTTCTAACCGCTGCTATCTGGGCGATATTTCAGTTTGATGATGCGCCGAAGAAAAAACGTTTTATCAATGTTGAGCATCACACGGCCTGCACCGTTGCTTATGGACCATATTTCCAAATGGATTGTTTTGGCTAGACGCGTTGCTTTGGGGTACCATAGCTCCACTATCAACTGCCGCTCAGCACGGCAGCCTTGATGAGCCCTTGCCCTTCTCCTGGGAATTATGATCGGGCATCAATCTGCTGAGTGGCCCGAATCCCAGGAGGGGACTCTATATGCAAAAGGAATACCTGTCCGCCGCGGCGGAGGTGCTCAGCGACCAGGGTGTCGATGAGAACCTCGGCCTGAGCGACGACGAGGCGTCGTCGCGCCTCGCTAAGACAGGCCCTAACAAGCTCGAGGAAGCCGAGAAGACGCCGCTGTGGAAGCGTTTCTTTGAGCAGATGGCCGATCCCATGGTCATCATGCTGATCGTTGCCGCCGTCATCAGTGCGCTCACGGGCATGGTCAAGGGCGAGCCCGACTTTGCCGATGTCGTCATTATCATGTTCGTCGTTATCGTCAACTCGGTGCTGGGCGTGGTCCAGGAAGCCAAGAGCGAGGAGGCCCTCGAGGCCCTGCAGGAGATGAGCGCGGCGCAGTCCAAGGTACTGCGCGACGGCAAGCTCGTGCATCTGCCGAGCGCCGAGCTCGTGCCCGGTGACGTGATCATGCTCGAGGCGGGCGACTCCGTTCCGGCCGACTGCCGCGTCCTCGAGAGCGCCACGATGAAGATCGAAGAGGCCGCACTCACCGGCGAGTCCGTGCCCGTAGAGAAGCACGCCAACGTGATCGAGCTTGCCGCGGGCACCGATGACGTGCCGCTCGGCGACCGCAAGAACATGTGCTACATGGGTTCCACCGTTGTGTACGGCCGTGGCCGCGCCGTCGTAGTCGGCACCGGCATGGATACCGAGATGGGCAAGATTGCCGGCGCCCTGGCCGAGGCCAAGGAAGAGCTCACGCCGCTGCAAGTGAAGCTCGCCGAGCTCAGCCGCATCCTTACCATTATGGTTATCGTCATCTGCGTCGTCATCTTTGGCGTCGACATCATCCGTCACGGCGTGGGCAACGTCCTCACCGACCCGACTGCCCTGCTCGACACCTTTATGGTCGCCGTCTCGCTTGCCGTCGCCGCCATCCCCGAGGGCCTGGTCGCCGTCGTGACCATCGTGCTGTCGCTTGGCGTGACCAAGATGGCCAAGCGCCAGGCGATTATCCGCAAGCTTTCTGCCGTCGAGACCCTCGGCTGCACGCAGACCATCTGCTCCGACAAGACCGGCACGCTTACCCAGAACAAGATGACCGTCGTCAAGCACGAGCTCGCTGCGCCCAAGGAAAAGTTCTTGGCCGGCATGGCGCTGTGCTCCGATGCCCAGTGGGACGAGGAGCTGGGCGAGGCCGTGGGCGAGCCGACCGAGTGCGCGCTCGTCAACGATGCCGGCAAGGCTGGTCTTACTGGCCTGACTGCCGAGCACCCGCGCGTGGGCGAGGCCCCGTTCGACTCGGGCCGTAAGATGATGTCCGTGGTCGTCGAGACCCTGGACGGCGAGTACGAGCAGTACACCAAGGGCGCGCCCGACGTGGTGATCGGCCTGTGCACCCATATCTACGAGGGCGATAAGGTCGTCCCCCTGACCGAGGAGCGCCGCGCCGAGCTCGTGGCGGCCAACAAGGCCATGGCCGACGAGGCCCTGCGCGTGCTGGCGCTGGCGAGCCGCACCTACACCGAGGTTCCCGCCGACTGCAGCCCCGCTGCGCTCGAGCACGACCTGGTCTTCTGCGGCCTGTCCGGCATGATCGACCCGGTCCGTCCCGAGGTGGCCGACGCTATCCGCGAGGCGCACGACGCCGGTATTCGCACCGTCATGATCACGGGCGACCATATCGACACCGCCGTGGCCATTGCCAAGCAGTTGGGCATCGTCACCGATCGCAGCCATGCCATTACCGGCGCCGACCTCGATCGCATGAGCGACGAGGAGCTCGACGCGCACATCGAGGATTACGGCGTGTACGCCCGCGTCCAGCCCGAGCACAAGACCCGCATCGTCGAGGCCTGGAAGTCGCGCGACCAGATCGTGGCCATGACGGGCGACGGCGTCAACGACGCCCCGTCCATCAAGCGCGCCGACATCGGCGTTGGCATGGGCATCACCGGTACCGATGTCACCAAGAACGTCGCCGACATGGTGCTTGCCGACGACAACTTCGCCACCATCATCGGTGCCTGCGAAGAGGGCCGTCGCATCTACGACAACATCCGCAAGGTCATCCAGTTCCTGCTTTCGGCCAACCTTGCCGAGGTCTTCTCGGTGTTTATCGCCACGCTCATCGGCTTTACCATCTTCCAGCCGGTGCAGCTGCTGTGGGTGAACCTGGTCACCGACTGCTTCCCCGCGCTCGCGCTGGGCATGGAGGATGCCGAGGGCGACATCATGAAGCGCAAGCCGCGCAACGCCAAGGACGGCGTCTTTGCCGGTAATATGGGCCTGGACTGTGTGGTCCAGGGCTTGATCATCACCGTGCTGGTGCTGGCGAGCTTCTTTGTGGGCGTGTACTTTGACATGGGCTACATCCACATCGCCGATATGATCGCCGGCAATGCCGACGAGGAAGGCGTGATGATGGCGTTCATCACGCTCAACATGGTCGAGATCTTCCACTGCTTCAATATGCGCAGCCGTCGTGCGTCGCTGTTTAGCATGAAGAAGCAGAACAAGTGGCTGTGGGCATCTGCCGCGCTGGCGCTGGTACTGACGGTTATCGTGACCGTTCAGCCGACGCTTGCCGAGATGTTCTTTGGCCCCGTGACGCTTGAGCTCAAGGGCGTTATCGCCGCCCTGGGCCTTGCCTTCCTGATCATTCCGTTGATGGAGATCTACAAGGCGATCATGCGCGCAGTGGAGAAGGAGTAGGTCGAAAGGTCAACCTTCCCACCGGTCCGACCGCCTGCGGGGTTTCTTCTTCGCTGGTCCTCGCGCTTCGCGCTGCGGGATCGCTCAGAAGAAACCCCTCCCGGCGGGCGGGCCTTCGGATAACCTCTCGGGACCATTGGCTAAGGGAAAGTATGTGAGCTGGTCGAGCGTTTGCTCGACCAGCTCTTTTTTGTGGGTAAAATACCTGCTCAGTTGTGATTTGTGGTGCTGGGAGGCGCTTGTGGGCAAGGCGAAGGCTAAGGCGAAGAAAAAGACGACGGGGGCGCGGGCTAAGCGCGATCGTCGTCGGAAGCTTGCGACCGAAGCTCCCGCGTCTGCCGAGGAGCTGCTGGCAAGCGTGCCGGGACTCGATGCGCTGCAGGATGTTCCGGCGTTCGACGATCTGCCGGTCGATGATGCTCAGCGGGCTGCCTTCGATGATTTTTGTGCTCGGGCCGAGGAGCCCGAGCAGATGCAGCTTGGTGCCGTGGTGCGCCTGGATCGTGGGTTTCCACTGGTGGCGACTGCCGATGACACCTTTCGTGCCGAGCATGCCGTGGGGTTTGCCAAGTCGCGTGGCGAGGACGAGGTTCTGCTGCCCGCCGTGGGCGACCGCGTGGCGGTGCGTCGTGCGCCCGGGCACGACATGGGCGTGATCGAGTGCGTGCTGCCACGCCGCACGAGTTTTGAGCGCTGGCGCGGACGCGCTCGCGGCGAGCGTCAGGTGCTTTGCTCCAACGTGGATAGCGTGCTGATCGTGCAGGCGCTCGGCGCCGGCGAGGTACTGCTCGACCGCGTGGCGCGCTCGCTGGTGTTGGCACTCGACTGCGATGCCGAGCCGGTGGTGGTACTCACCAAGGCCGACCGCTGCGACGCCGATGAGCTCGAGCGCGATCTGGACCGTGTGCACCGCTTGGTGGGTCCGGACGTGCGCGTGATCGTGACGTCCTCTGCCGAGGGTCGTGGCCTGGACGAGGTGCGCGCCTGCGTGCCCGCCGGGAGCTGCGCCATGATCTTGGGTGAATCGGGTGCTGGCAAGTCGACGCTGCTTAACGCGCTGCTGGGTCACGATACGTTGGCGACCGGCGGCGTACGTGAGCGCGATGACCAGGGTCGCCACACCACGGTCGCGCGCGTGATGGTGGCGCTACCGGGCAACGCCGGCGTGATTGCCGATGCCCCGGGCCTGCGCAGCCTGCCGCTCGTGGGACATGAGCGGGGTCTGGCGCGTGCCTTTCCCGAGATCGTCGAGGCGTCGCGCGCGTGCCGGTTTGGCGATTGCACACACACCCATGAGCCGGGTTGTGCCGTTCGCGAGGCCGAGGGTGCCGGGCGGATCGACAGCCTGCGTTTGGAGACGTTCCAAAACTTGGCGTCATCCATGCGCGTGAGTGCTCAGATACTCGATCCCGATGTCCATCTGTAATTGAATGTAGCTATGTCAGCCGTCTCCCAACGGTACGGGAGACGGTTTTTTATTGTCGATGCGCCCCTAAACGTGCATTTATCCGACGTGCTGACCAAAACCTTGCCACGAGCTTGACGGGTCGGTCAGCTTTTGGTCGGCAATTGGTTTGACACTCAAAACCAAGATTGCGATCGCGTCGTTTTGCTGCTTGCCCGCTCGGACAATGGTGGTACGGGCATCCGCCCGGTGCTATCTTGAGAGGAGCGGCCGTGAACAAGAGCAAGCGCATCGCCATCAGTCTGATCGCGGGTGTGCTCGCCGCGCTGCTCTGCATGGTCTACGCGTCATCGATTCGCTCGCAGGCAGAGCAGGCCCAGGCCGAGACACTGGCCAAGTACGGCGGCGATCGCGTCGAGGTGTGCGTCGCGGCGCGTGATATCGATGCGGGCGAGACCCTCGACGAGACCAATGTCATAACCCAGGAATGGCTGGTGAGCCTGCTGCCGCGCGATGCGGTGACCGAGCTGCGCCAGGTGCGCGGTGACGTGACGACCTCGCGCATCCCTAAAAATGCCGTGATTTGCGATGTCTACACCAAGGCCGAAAGCCACACGCTCGAGGTGCCCAAAGGCAAGGTCGCCGTTTCGGTGGCGGTCGATGCCGAGCATTCGGTCGGGGGCGCCACGGGCGTGGGCAGCTACGTGGACGTGTACGTGCAAAAGGACGGCGTGACCGATCGGCTGTGCGGCGCGCGCGTGATCGATACCAGCGAAGTGGCCGGCGCCACGCGCGAAGGCAAGATCGAATGGGTGACTCTGGCGGCCGACCCCGAAGACGTTAAGGAATTGCTGGGGGCCTCGGGTAAGGGGACGGTCAGTTTGACGATCCCCGCCACGGTGCGCGGCAAAAAGAGCGGAGGCGACGAGTGATGAAGGCGATCTGGCTTGCATGCTGCGCGTGCGGTGATTACGGATTGCTGCAGCGGGAAGTCGAGGGCCGCGATGCGGGCGCGCAGGTGCTTCGCGTGGGCGACCTGGATGGGCTGGTGTCCATGGCGCGGGCGTTTCCGTCGCGCCGCGGGGCGGCGATTATCGCGGCAGCCCTGTTCGATGCCGAAGACGTGCGAAAGACCGTTGCGCGTCTGACGGCCGAGGGCCGCGTGAGTCGCGTGGTCGTACTGATAGAGACGCTCGATCCTTCGGATATCGAGAGGCTGTTTCGCGCGGGGGCGACCGAGGTTATCGCTGCGCGCAGCATATGCGGCAACGGGCGCGCGGGCGAGGGAACGGTTGATTACGACCGGTGTCTGACGATTGAGCCCGATGCTTTTGTTGATAGGGAACCCGGGGCGCCTCGCGCTACAAGAGGCCCGCGTGTTGATGATTGTGGAAAAGCGGAAGCCGAGCATGGTCGGTGTCCCCGGGACCCCCTTGCATACGATGAAGTCGGAGAGCCGGTGCCGTATGGCGAGGATCTTTTAGCTGTAGATATGGGATACGTGCATGGCGTAAGCCTGGTCGATGAACTCGACGAGGTGGAGGGGCTTGCCGGGAGCGACAGCGTGCGTGTCGATGCGACCGTGAAGTCTCCAGACTCGGTTCCGCAGACCGAGCAACCTGCCATACCGGCTTGGGCGCAGCATATGAGCGCTGCCGGGGAGACGGGGGCGTTGCCGTCCGTGCCCGCGTCGCCTGCCCCCGCGTCGCCAGCGGATGCCGCCGCTCCGTCGCATCGAGCCCCGGTTGTCTGCGTCGTCTCGGGTTCGGGCGGTTGCGGCAAGTCGACAATCGTCGCCGCCATGGCGCACGCGGCGTCGCTGCTGGGCCTGCGTGCTGCCGTGCTCGATTTGGACCTGATGTTTGGAAACCTCTACGACCTGTTGGGTGCCGATGCCCCGCATGACATGGCGACGCTTATCGAGCCATCGGCTGCGGGCGCACTTGCCGAATCGGACATCGTGGCCGCCTCGATGCGTGTGGCTCCGGGCGTCACGCTTTGGGGCCCGGTCGCCGCGCCCGAACAGGCCGAGCTCATGGCGCGCCCGGTGGAGCTGCTGCTCGACGTCTTGCGTCGCGAATCCGACGTGGTTCTTGTCGACACCTCGGTCTTTTGGGGCGACGCCGTGGCGGCCGCAGTGGCGGCAAGCGACCGCTGCCTGGTCGTGGGCGATCCATCGGTGTCGTCTGCGACGTCCGCGGCGCGCGTCATCGAGCTGGCGAGCCGTGTGGGCGTGCCGCGTACGCGCATGAGCGCCGTGTTCAACCGGTTTGGCGCGCGCGGCGCCGACGAGGATGTCGCCATGCGCTTTGAGATTACCTGTGCGTTGAGTTCCAAGATCCGCATCGCCGACGGCGGGCAGGACTTGGCGGCGCTCATGGCGTTCGGCCGTGCTGACGAGGCAGTGGGCCAGACCAGCGCTTTTGCCACCAGCGTGCGCGAAGCCACGCGCAAGATGCTCGTGGAGTTGGGCTGCGCCGTCGGTCCCTGGAGTGACATGGTCACCGACCGTGCGACACGCACCGAGCGCCCGCGCATCCGTCTTCCCTGGTCGCGCGAGGGTGATTCGCGATGAGCTTGCAAACAAGGATTAAGGCGGCCGGCGCGGCCGCGGCGACAGTGCCTGTTGACGCAGGGCGCCACCGTGCCGTCAAGCGCCGCACCAAGCGCGCCGTGATGGATCGCATGGGCTATGACGAGGTGGCGCGTATTAGCGCATACATCGATCCGGCGCGCGCCCGCTCGGAATTGCGTCCTGCGGTGGAGGCGGCGCTCAACGTGGAGGAGGCGACCGACCTGGCGACGCCCGAGCGCGAGACCATCATCGATGAGATCCTGGACGACGTGGTGGGCCTGGGCCCGCTGCAGCCGCTCATCGAGGACGACACCGTCACCGAGATCATGGTCAACGGCTGCCGATCGGCTTTCTTTGAGCGCGGCGGCGTCTTATATCCCATCGAGCATGCGTTTGAGGATGACGAGCAGATCCGCGTGCTCATCGACCGCATCATCTCGCCGCTGGGCAGACGCATCGACGAGCGCAGCCCCATCGTCAACGCGCGCCTCAAGACGGGCTATCGCGTCAACGCGGTGATTCCGCCTGTGGCGATCGATGGGCCAATCCTCACCATCCGTAAGTTTTCAGACCGCATCTGTTCATTGGACGAGCTTGTGGGCCTGGGGTCGCTACCGCTTTGGTATGCGCAGCTGCTGTCGTGTGCGGTATCGCTGCGTCAAGATCTGGCGGTTGCAGGTGGCACGGGATCGGGCAAGACCACGCTGCTCAACGCGCTGTCGTGCGAGATATCCACCGGCGAGCGCATCGTGACGATCGAGGACTCCGCCGAGCTCAAGTTTGCGCATCACCCGCATGTGGTTCGCCTGGAGGCACGCGAGGCTTCAATTGAGGGCGAGGGCGCGGTGACAATCCGCGACCTGGTGACCAACGCCCTGCGTATGCGTCCCGACCGTATTGTGGTGGGCGAGGTGCGCGGTGCGGAATGTTGCGACATGCTGCAGGCCATGAACACCGGGCACGACGGATCGCTCACCACGCTTCATGCGGGCACCGAGCAGGAGACCGTGGTGCGTTTGACGCTGCTTGCGCGCTATGGCATCGATCTGCCGAGCGAGCTTATCGAGGAGCAGATTGCCATGGCGCTCGACGGCATCGTGATGTCCGAGCGTCATGCGGACGGCAGGCGTTTCGTGTCCTCCTATTCGGGGGTGCGACGCGGCGCGTCGGGCGGCGTGGAGCTTGAGCGCTACGTGACGTTCGATGCCGCCACGCGCACCTGGACGCTCGATCGCGAGCCTCCGTTTATCGCGGAGGGCCTGCGCTCGGGAACGCTCACACAAGAGGAGGTGGACGAATGGAGATCGTTGTGCCCCTCGTCGTAGGGGGCTTGACGGGGCTTTCGGCCGCGGTGGCGTGTGGGGCGGAGCCTCGTGCGCCGCGCGTGCCGCCGGCGGAGCTGGTCAGTCATGCGCTTGAGTCGGTTGCCGAGAGGCTGCCGCGCGAGTTGGTAGAAAACGACCTGCTAAAAAAGATTGCCCACTCCTGGGCGGCGCTGGTTCCGGCACATCGCGTTGGCCTTGTCATCGAGGATGACAAGGCGCGACTGGCATGCTTGCTGCTGTCGAGTGGTGTCTGCGGCATTGCCCTGACTGTCGTATCGCTGTCGCCCATCGGCTTTGTCCTGGGGCTGCTCGCACCGTTTGGCGTAGGTGCCGCTCGCGACACCTTCGACCGTCGCCGCGAGCAACACGATGTGGAAGAAGCCATGCCCGAGGCCTTTACGGCGCTCTCTATGTCGCTCGCCTCGGGTCATTCGCTGGCCCAGGGCATGAGGTTTGTGGGAACTCACGCGCAAGAGCCGGTGCATACCGAGTTTTTGCGCGTTGCGGCGGCGATCGACTGCGGCGTCTCGGCGACTGATGCGTTGGATGACCTACTCGACCGTATCGATGCCCCCGGCCTTTCGCTTGTCACTTTGGCGCTCAAGGTGTCGCAGCGAACCGGTGCCCCGCTCGCTGACCTGTTATCCGAGGCGTCGAGCATGGTGGGGGAGCGCATTGAGCTCAAGCGCCGCCTGGACGTTAAGACATCGCAGGCTCGTATGTCGGCACACATGGTCTCGGCTATGCCGGCGGGTATGTGTGCGGTGCTGGCGCTGCTTTCGGCCGATTTTCGCCGCGGCCTTGCAACACCGGCGGGTGCCGGTGCCGTGGTGCTGGGTCTTGCCCTCAACGCCGTCGCGCTGATGGTAATCCGGCGCATTATGCGGGTGGAGCTATGAGCGCCCTGGTCGGGGTCGCGGCGTGCCTGTGCGCGTTCAGCGTGTTTGTCGCGACGGGGCTCAATCGTGCGGACGCATACAAGATCGTCCGGGTCTGCAAACGCGAGATGCTGCTGGTTGTTGCGGCTGCCCGCTCGGTAACCGATGCCCTGGTAGCACGGTTGAAGGGCATGCTCGGCACGGGTGGTACGGCGCAGGTGTCGCTTGGCGAGGTGTCCGAGATGATCGACGTGGTGCGTCTGGGGCTTTCGGCCGGCCTTTCGTTCGATGCGGCGCTTGAGGTTTTTTGCGCCAATCGCCGATCGACGTTGGCGCTCCGCCTTGAGCGAGCCTGCATGGCATGGCGTGTGGGCGTAGGGACGCGAGAGGATGAGCTTCTGGCGGCCGCGCGCGACCTGGATGTGCGGGCGCTCGAGACCTTTGCCATCACAGCGGGGCAGGCGCTTGCCCTCGGTGCCCCGCTTGCCGAGACGCTGGCGGCCCAAAGTCGCGAGATTCGCGCGGCCCATCGCGCCGCGGTCGAGCGCGAGATTGAGCGTGCGCCGGTCAAGCTGCTGATTCCCACCGGCACGCTCATCTTGCCGGCGTTGCTTCTGTCCATATTGGGCCCGCTGCTGGGAGCAGGCGGGATGATGTAGGGAGGAATACATGAATACGATGACTGACGTTGTTGGCAAGGTCTGGAGCTTGGCGTTTTGCCAGCCAATTCACGCTCGCCAGCGTGCCGAAGAACTGCTGCGGGAGGAGAGCGCGCAGGGCACCACCGAGTACGCCATCCTAGTCGGTGTGCTCGTGGTGATTGCCATCATTGCCATTGTCGCATTTAAGGGCAAGGTCCAAGATTTATGGAGCGCTATCAGCGAGGGCATCAACAGCCTGTAGAGGGCGCCCGTCCCGTCGGCGCGTTGCTGGTGCTCGCCTGTGCGGTCGTGGCGGTGGCAGTGGCGGTTTGGGGGCTTAACGCAGCACGGCAACAACGTTTAGGGGCTGCCGCGGATGCGGGATCGGGTTCGGCTGCGGCGTCTCAAATAGACGATGCGCGAGACGCGGACGATGCGAATGCCGCCGTCACGGCGCAAACGTTCTTGCAAGCACTCGACGAGCGAGCGGACGCTGCAACGGGTTCATCTGCAAACAATGCCGTCGCTGTTCGTCTCGCATGGTCCGAGTGCCGACCGATGACCGAGGTGGCGGCGGATATGCTGCGTGCCTATCGCGAGGTGCCCACGGCGCAACTTGCTCTGAGCGGCTATCTCGACATCAAGGGCAACGTGTGGGGCGCCATCGTGCGTGACGGACGCGGCTGGGTCGATATGGTGACGGTTGCCGCGGATGCTGGCGATACTTCGTGTCGTCTGCGCGTGGTCCGCCTGACCCCGCAGACAACGAACTCAAAGGAGGGGTCGTGAAATGCATGATGTCCTGCGTGAGGAATCTGCCCAGGCAACGGTCGAATACGCCATCGTCACGGTGGCACTGCTTTCCATCGTGCTGGCGATCGCAGGGCTTTGGCGTGCCGGTGCCGATGGGCGCTTGGCGGCGCTGGTCGAGCGGACGGCGTCTCACGGCGTCACCTCGACATCGATTGTCGACGCTGCTGCGGGTGCTAAGGACATCGTACTCTATTGATGTCACGCGCGAGGACAGGGCGCAGTCTACGGTCGAGGCGGCATTCCTGCTGCCGACGTTTCTGACGCTCGTCCTGTTGGCGCTGCAGCCGGTGTGCCTGCTCTATACACGCGCGGTCATGGAGTCTGCCGCCGCCGAGACCGCGCGGCTCATGACCACGACGACGGTGGGGGATGACGAGGATATTAAGGAGTTTGCCCGCCGCCGTCTTGCCGCGGTTCCCGACGTTTCGATTTTTCATGCCGGCGGGCCCCTGTCGTGGGATATCGAGCTTGGTCGGGCCGATGCGGGCGGCGTCTCGTCCGTTTCCGTTACCGGCGAGGTTAAACCGCTGCCCGTGATCGGTGCGTTTGCGCAGGCTATGGGTAGCGCAGGCCATAACGGCTATGTCGAGCTTAAGGTCGACGTCTCGTATCGATCGCGTCCCGAGTGGCTGGAGGGAGACTATGATTCATGGATTGCTGCATGGGATTAAACGCTGCCTGTTGAAGGTGACGAGGGGGCTTGCGTGCCGTTGCCGACCGCGTGCTCGCTGCAAGCGAGGCGGCTTTATGGGTCGAGCCGGGATCGACCTGTTTATCGAAGACGGTGCCTATACCACGCTCTCCTCTGCGGTGGTCATCTTGGTGGTGCTCACGCTGCTGTTTTCGTCGACGGCGGCGATATGGAGCATGTCGCGCGCGGGGGACACCCAGGTGGCTGCCGATAGCGGCGCGCTGGCAGGCGCCAATGTGGTGTCGTCCTATCACACGGCTGCGACGGTGGTGGATGCGAGCATTTTGAGTTTGGGCCTGGCGGGGTTTGCCACGATCGGCACCGGCTTGGTCGCCATCCTTATTCCAGGTGCCGAGCTTGCCGCGGGCGATATGGTCGACACGGGAATCGAGATCATTAAAACGCGCAACAAGTTTGCCAAAAGCGCCTCCAAGGGCTTGCAGAAAATCGAGACGGCTCTACCGTATCTGGTTGCCGCGCGAGCTACGCAGTCCGTGTCGGCGCAGGATACCGAAGGTGCGACCTATACCGGTACGGCGCTTGCCGTGCCCAGGACGTCCGAGTCGGATTTCGTTGCGCTCGAGGGGTCCGAGATCTCGACCGATGTCATTAAAGACACATCGAAAGATCTGGAACGCGCGGCAGATGAGCTGCAGAAGGCCTCGGAGGAGACGGCGAAAGCAAAAGAGCGCGCCTGGCTTGCGGATTGCGGCGGGTCGGTTCCGGCTTCGGTCGGTAGCTGTTCATGCATGTGGGAACGCGCAGGCAGTTTGACTGAGCTCTCAGGTGAGCAGAACAAGCATTATGTCTCGAGTATTGACTGGGAACCGCAAATTGCCCTGAATCGTGCGAAGGCGTATTACCGAGAGCGCCTGGCGAATGAGAAACCGCTTGGCGAGAGTCCGGAAAAGCAAGCAGATTCTGCTGCGCGAAAGGCGTTTTTCGCCTATGCGAGCGAAGAAGTTGAGCGGGCATATATAACTGAAGAGGACGGCAAGGTTTCCGCCTATATCCCCTTCCTTCCGCGAAATCCAGATGAGGCGCGGACGACTGAGCTCTATACCGACGCACGCTGGCCAACAAGTGTTAAGGGCGATGTTGCATATTTGCATTATGGAACAGACTGTCCTAATTACAAAAAGGGAACACCCGGCGGGTTGGCGTCTGTTTCGGCTTTTGATGGTCACGAAACGTGTGACGAGTGCCATTTTGGTGTCTCGTCTTTGGGCTATGTTGCGATTGCAACGACTTCTATCGAGAGTGGCTTCGAGTACCACTTCGACGAGTTCAAAAATGCCCTAGAGAAATACGTCGAATGCCGCAACAAAGAGCTCGAGCTCATGCGCCAGACCGAGGACGAGGCAGACCGTGCGGGCAATGCGTTTGACGAGGCCATTAAAGCGCTTTCGGGCGAGCGTCCGCGTATCGCCCCACCCGGCCGCAATGGCGTGGTTGCCCTTGCGGTTTCGGGTGTTATCTCGAGCCCCGATGAGCTCAACTCTTCGTTTAACACGACAGTCAGGCTTGGCGATCGCGGCGCGATCTCTGCTGCGGTGCTGGCGCCCGATGACGCGACGGCGCAGAACAACGTTCTCTCGCGGTTTTTCTCGGCGCTGGAGGAGCGTTCGGGTGGCGTTGTCGGCGTACTCGATGGCGTCATGGATGTTTGGGGACGGCTGCTCGTGGGATACGGAGACATCCAAGGCTCGGCCGACGAGCTCATGGGCGAGATGATCGATGACCTGGGAGGGGGCAGCGGTGCGTTGGGCTCCATTGCGTCGTGGCTCGGCGATACCGTTTCGGCGTCCGTGGCGGCGCTGGGCTTGGAGCCGTGCGACTTGCGCCTACGAAAGCCGGTACTGACCGACACCGCCAATGTCATCAAGAGCCCGGGGTCTGACATCACAGGTCTTTCTAAAGTGCAGGACAAGCTACGAAGTATTCCGCTGGGCGTGACCGACCCCAAGGCGCTTTGCGAGGCGCTGGAATATCAAGTCGAGCGCACCATCAGCGGCACGGTGTTCACGCTTGCGGAGATTCCGCTGCCCGGCGGCGGTTCCATCCCACTTACCGTCGATGTCGCCACACTGGCGGGTGCCCTGGGCGGTGGGTCGTAATGGGCATCCGCACGCGCCTGTGCGAGGAGCGCGCCCAGGCGACGGTCGAGATGGCCGTGGTCACGCCCGTCCTGCTGGTTCTGGCGCTTATCGTGTACAACGTCATGGTCTTTGCCGACGCGGTCGCGCGCTTCGATCGCGTGGTGCCCGATATCGTGCTAGCGCATGCCGTGGCGCCGAGCGGGGAGGGCGATGACAGCTCCATCGATGCCTCCGCGACCGTTCAGGCTCAGATCCAACATGCCATGGAAGGCTATGACTTGCAGATTGAGGTCTCGAGCGAGCAGGGTGCGACGACATCGGATGGCGGTCTGCTTTCGCTCTCCGGCACGTTTAGGACCTATACCTGTACCATGCGCTACGAGCCGTGGCCGAGCTCGCTCAGCGTCGCCGGCGTTTCGCTGGGGGCACCGGCAAAGTTGTCGCACGAGCGCGCAGTGACGGTCGATCCGTGGCGTCCGGGGGTGGTTATGTGACCGCGGCCTCATCCTACATTGCCTACGCGCGGGCGCTCAACAGGCTGGGTTGGGCGCCTGCCGAGTTTGTGGTGGCGGAGTCGTTTGCCGTGCGCCTGCGCGGCATGCTGGGACGGTCTCCGATTGCCGCCAACGGGTTGCCGCTCGTCATGGCGTTCCCACGCTGCTCTTCGGTCCACACCTGCTTTATGGCCTACCCCATCGACATTGCTTTTATCGACCGCAACGGCAGCATCCTCGCATGCTACGAAAACGTCCGTCCTTGGCGCATGTGTTCCTGTCCCGGTGCCTGGGCGGTGCTGGAACGCCCTTCAATCCTCGCTACACCTCCCGCCTTTCAACAAGTGCCGGCGTAAGAATTGGCGACAGCGGACTTTCGTCATACGAAATTGGGTAAGATGGAGGAGAAGATGCATGGATGTTGAGATCCATCCCAACGCCAAAAAAACACTTGACGGAAAAGAAAGTGCTTGGTGCCTGGTTCGCGGTTACTGAGTGCATTCGCCGCGAGTCGGAGGACGAGCCGCCGAGATGGCTTGCCATTGGATGGCTTCCAGATGGTCGAAGTATGGAACTTGTTGCAGTCGAACTAATTCGTGGATGGCTCATTATTCATGCCCTGTCTCCGGTTCAGAAGAAATTCTGGCAAGAGATCGAGCGAGCTCGGCAGAGGGGTCGATGATGAGCAAGGCGTATACGGCTGCCAATGGTCAGGTTGTAACGGATGAAATGATTGACGCGTGGTGCGAGTCGTACGAGCATGGCGGGTTTCCGGACGGCGAGCATACCGTTGGGGGGATCGTGCACGGGCGGCCTCCGCTCTCAAGCGAAGGGACGGCAACGCTATCGGTCAAGATTCCCCTAGGGATGAAGGAGGCGATTCGTCGTCGGGCGGCGGCTGAAGGGATGACGCCAAGTGAGTTTGCCCGTGCAGCCTTGAGCGAAAAACTTCTTGCGGTGGGTTGATGTCTCTAACATGCTGTTCTATAGGGTCGGCCTTGTGGCTGGCGCCGTGCTCAAAAACTTTTTTCAAATTCTCGGTTGACCGGAGCGCGTCCTTGGTTATACTAATCAAGCCTTGAAACAAGGCACACCTCAAATGGCTGGGTAGCTCAGTTGGTAGAGCAGAGGACTGAAAATCCTCGTGTCAGGGGTTCGATTCCCTTCCCCGCCACCTTGAATTGACTAGGACCTCTGCAAAGGGGTCCTTTTCTTTTATGTGGACCATGCATGGAATCGAACCCCGTGAGGGCGCGGAGCTGAGGAAACGCGCAAGCGTTTTCCAGCGTAGCTCGCAAGGCGCGCAAGCGCCGCGGCGGTCCGTCCGCGCAGCGCGCGGACGCGATTCCCTTCCCCGCCACCTTGAATTGACTAGGACCTCTGCAAAGGGGTCCTTTTCTTTTATGTGGACCCGCGGAAAGCGCATCCCATTATTGAGCGAAAGAATGGAATGCGCTTTCCGGCGCCTGCCCTCGGCGTGTATGCGCATCTCGGTACGTCATCTTGACCCCGCTCGCCCCAGACATTCCTCCCGCTTTTGCGCCACTTTACAGACCGTTCGGTCGTCTGTCCGCACGCGCGGGTATACTCAAAACGATACTTTTCCTATGCAATACGATGCAGGTTTGGCCTGCACGATCCGAAGGGGGCAGTGATGGAGAGGATACTCGGCGTTAATCTCTCTGGCTGGTTTATTCCCGAGCCTTGGGTGACCCCGTCGCTATACGCGGCGACCGGTGCATCCAACGCGGCCGAGCTGCAGGAGGCCATGGGCACCGCCGCCTATAACGAGCGCATGCGCCGTCATTACGAGACGTTTGTGAGTGAGGACGATTTTCGCCGCATGGCGCAGATCGGTCTCAATGCCGTGCGTCTGCCGGTGCCCTGGTATGCCTTTGGTTCGCAGGAGTCCGATGCGTCCTACATCTCGGTTGTCGACTACATCGACCGTGCAATTGAGTGGGCTGCCAAGTACGACATCCGCGTGCTGCTCGATCTGGCGACGGTGCCCGGTGGCCAGGGCGATTCCAACGATTCGCCCACCACGCCGGAGGCTGTTGCCGAGTGGCATTCGTCCACCAACGGCCGTCATGTCGCACTCGACGTGCTCGAGCGCTTGGCCGATCGCTACGGCGAGGCCGAGAGCCTGCTGGGCATTGAGCTGCTGGACACGCCGCAGATGAGCGTCCGCAAGAGCCTCTTTACCATGACGGATGGAATTCCGGCCCACTACTTGCGCAATTTCTATCGCGATGCCTACGAGCTCGTCCGTTCGTATATGCCCGAGGATAAGATCGTCGTCTTCTCGTCTTCGGGGCATCCCAGCGAGTGGAAGCATTTTATGCGCGGTGCCAAGTACAAGAACGTCTACATGGACCTTCACCTGTACCATTACCGCGACGAGTATGCGCTCGACATCACGAGCCCCCGCGGGCTGACGACGGCGATTTCGCGTAACAAGCGCGAGCTTAAAGAAGCGATCTCGACAGGGTTCCCCGTGCTGGTGGGCGAATGGTCGGGCGCGGCGATCTTTGCCAACTCGTCGGTTACGCCCGAGGGCCGCAATGCCTACGAGCGCGTGTTTATCGCCAACCAGCTGGCTTCGTTTGCGCCGGCTGCCGGTTGGTTCTTCCAAACGTGGAAGACCGAGAAGCGCATTGCAGCATGGGACGCCCGCGCGGCACTCGGTACGCTCGAGCGCGGCATGATTGAATAGGTTGATATGACGCAAAACAGCGCCCATACGGGCAAACTCTATGTGGTCGGCACGCCCATCGGCAACCTGGGCGACCTGTCCCCGCGCGTTGGCGAGGCCTTTGCCGCCGCCGATGCCATTTGCTGCGAAGACACGCGTGTGACGTCAAAGCTGCTGATGCACCTGTGCATTTCCAAGCCGCTTGTCCGTTGCGACGAGAATGTGATCGCCAGTCGCGCCGCCGGCCTGGTCGACCGCCTGCTGGCGGGGGAGACCCTCGCCTTTGCCTCGGACGCCGGCATGCCGAGTGTGTCCGACCCCGGCCAGGTGCTGGTCGAGGCAGCGCGTGAGGCCGATGTGCCCGTAGAAGTTATTCCCGGGCCCTCTGCTTGCGTCACGGCGCTCGTTTCGTCCGGCATTCCCTGCGAGCATTTTTTCTTCGAGGGCTTTTTGGACCGAAAGCACGGCGACCGCGTGCGCCGTTTGCAGCGCCTTGCCGTAGTACCCGGCGCGCTCATCTTCTACGAGTCTCCACATCGCATCGTGGCGACGCTCGAGGCCGTGGCGGAGGTCTTTCCCCAGCGTGAGGTTGCCGTCTGCCGCGAACTCACCAAGCTGCACGAGGAGGTCTTGCGCGGGCCCGCTGCCCAGCTCGCCGAGGAGCTGCGTGCTCGCGGCGAGGTAAAGGGCGAGATTGCGCTGGTCATCGCGCCGCCGAGCGAGGACGAGGAGGCTGGCATCGTACCGGTTGGCGCCGCGGCAGCGGATCCCGACGAGGCCCTGCGCGAGGATATCCGCGCCGCGCTCGAGGAGGGGGAGCCCGCCTCTGCGGTGGCTAAGCGCCTGTCTCAGAAGTATTCGCGCCGCAAGCGCGATGTCTATGCCATGGTGCTCGATATGCAATAGATGGAGGATATCCAGCCCTTGCGCTAGAATCATCCCCTGTATGCAACGTTTTTCTGGAGGACAAACCCCATGGATCAAAGCAAGCCTTCGTTCTTTATCACGACGCCCATCTACTACGTCAACGCCGATCCGCACCTGGGCACGGCTTATTCCACCATCATCGCCGACGTTCAGGCTCGCTATCGCCGCTCCGCTGGCTACAACGTTAAGTTCCTGACCGGCATGGACGAGCACGGCGAGAAGGTCGCCGAGGCCGCAGCCAAGCATGGCATGACGCCGCAGGAGTGGACCGACAGCCAGGCTCCGCACTTCAAGGAGCTTTGGAGCAAGCTCGAGATTTCCAACGATGACTTCATCCGCACCACCGAGCCGCGCCAGCATCATGCCGTGCAGTACCTGTGGGAGCGCATGAAGGAGTCCGGTTACCTGTATAAGGGCAGCTACGACGGCTGGTATTGCGTGCCTGACGAGACCTACTTCACCGATACGCAGGTCCAGAAGGGCGACGAGGAGTACGGCAGCGTCGGCCAGCACCTGTGCCCCGACTGCCACCGTCCGCTTGAGCGCGTGCAGGAGGAGTCCTACTTCTTTAAGCTTTCCGCCTTCCAGGACAAGCTGCTCAAGCTTTACGACGAGCACCCCGACTTTGTCGAGCCTGCGTTCCGCATGAACGAGGTGCGCAGCTTTGTCGAGGGCGGCCTTAACGACCTTTCCGTGAGCCGCACGAGCTTTGACTGGGGCATTCAGGTCCCGTTTGACGAGGGCCACGTGACCTACGTGTGGTTTGATGCGCTGCTCAACTATATGACGGCCGTCGGCTACGGCGTCGACACCGACGAGGCGCGTGCCGAGCTGGCCTATCGCTGGCCCGCGCAGTTCCACATCGTGGGTAAGGACATCATCCGCTTCCACTGCGTCATTTGGCCCGCCATGCTCATGGCCATCGGTGAGGCCCTGCCCGAGCACGTCTTTGCCCACGGCTTCCTGACCGTGCGCAATGCCGAGACCGGCAAGGCCGAAAAGATGTCCAAGAGCCGCGGCAACGCCATCGCTCCGCAGGACGTTATCGACATGCTGGGCGTCGAGGGCTATCGCTATTACTTCATGACCGACGTCGTCCCCGGCACCGACGGTGCCATCAGCTTCGATCGCATGGAGCAGGTCTACAACGCCGACCTGGCCAACAGCTGGGGCAACCTTATCTCGCGTTCGCTCAACATGAGCGGCAAGTACTTTGACGGTTGCGCGCCCGCCAAGCCCGCGTCGTTCGATGCGTTCGAAAACCCGCTGGCAAAGATCGCCGATGGCCTGGTCGAGCGCTACATGGCCAAGATGGACGTGCTCGATTACGGTGGAGCTAAGGACGAGGTCATGGAGCTCATCCATGCCGCCAACCACTACATCGAGGACTCCGAGCCCTGGGCGCTTGCCAAGGACGAGACCAAGGCTGACGAGCTGGCGTTTGTGATCTACAACCTGCTCGAGGCCATCCGCATTGCCGCTCACCTGCTGATGCCGCTCATGCCCCAGACTTCTGCCGAAGCCCTGCGCCGCCTGTCCTGCGAGGGCGAGGCCGCGAGCGACGACCTCAAGGGCATTTGCGCTTGGGGCCTGCTTGCCGGTGGTCAGCCCGTCGAGAAGGGCGATCCGCTGTTCCCGCGTCTGGGCTAAGACGCCGCGCCATATCGGCAATTTGCTGTTTAGATGTAAGGGCATGGCCGCAACGGTCCATGCCCTTTTGTTTCAAGACGCCGCCACCATGCTAAGGAGGCAACTATGACAACTTCGCCTTTGGCAAACCCCACGGCAACAAGGGAGCTGCTGGAGGAGTTTGGCCTTGCGACCAAGCATCGCCTGGGCCAGAACTTCCTGATCGACAACCATGTAATTGAGCGCATTTGCGAGCTTTCCGAGCTTGCGGGCGATGAGCGCGTGCTCGAGGTCGGTCCGGGCGTTGGTACGCTCACGCTTGCGCTGCTGCAGGAGGCGGCGTGCGTCACGTCGATCGAGGCCGACCCCGAGCTCGAGCCGGTGCTCGATGCCCATGCCGCCGACTATGCCAACTTCCGCTTTATCATGGGCGACGCGCTCAGGGTGACGCCGGAGCAGATTGAGCAGGTTGCGGGCGGTGAGCCGACGGTATTTGTCGCGAACCTGCCCTATAACGTGGCGGCGACGATCATCCTGCAGTTCTTCCAGACGATGCCCGCGCTCAAGCGCGCCGTCGTCATGGTTCAAAAGGAGGTTGCCGATCGCATTGCCGCAGTGCCGGGCAATAAGACCTATGGCGGCTATACGGCAAAGCTCGGCCTGTATGCGCAGGTGACGGGTCGCTTTGAGGTGCCGCCGCGTTGCTTTATGCCGGCACCGCACGTGGACTCGGCCGTCGTGCGTATCGACCGTGTTGACGGCGTGGTGCCCGAAGGACTCGATCGCGAGTTTGTGGCCCGCGTGATTGACGCCGCATTTGCTCAGCGTCGCAAGACCATCCGCAATTCCATGAGCGCCAACGGCTTTGCCAAGGACGTGCTCGATGCCGCCTTTGAGGCTTGCGGTATCTCACCCACCACGCGCGCCGAGACGCTCGATGTTGCTGACTTTGTCCGCCTGGCCCAGGAGCTAATCCATGACGATTAATGCCGAACGCGTGACGTTTACCAAGAAAAAGAAGACGGTTGCCTGCCCCGTGCCCTTGGCACCGCTTGCCGACACGCATGCGCATCTGCTTTCGTTTTGGGGCAAAGAAGTGCCCGAAACGCTCGTGCGCGCCAAAGCCGCGGGCGTCGATCTGTTGGTGACGATGCTCGACCCCATCGCCGACAAGCGCAGCGTGACGGACTATAGCGACTGGCTCGTGCGCGAGATTCTGCCGATGCGGGATATTCCGCAGATCAAGTATCTCGCTGGCGTTCACCCCTATGGCGCGCCGGATTATACCGACGACATTCACGCACAGGTTGTTGCTGCGCTTGATGACCCTTTGTGCGTCGGCATCGGCGAGATCGGTCTGGACTATCACATGGATTACGACGACGACATCGCGCCGGCGCCCCACAGCGTGCAGATTGATTGCATGGTACGTCAGCTCGAAGTTGCTGTGCGCCGCAATGTGCCGGTGGAGCTGCACCTGCGGCACGAGGACTCGGATGGGGAGCGCACTTCGCACGTTGATGCGTACAACGTGCTGCGCGAGGTAGGCGTGCCTCAGGCCGGTTGCGTGCTGCACTGCTTTGGCGAGGATCGAACTACGATGGAGCGCTTTGTGGGTTTGGGCTGCTATATCGCCTATGGCGGCGCGGCCACCTTTAAGCGCAACGACGAGGTGCGCGAGGCATTTGCGGCGACCCCGCTCGATCGCATTTTGTTCGAGACGGATTGCCCGTATATGGCACCGGAGCCCATTCGCGGTCTTGAGTGCGAGCCGGCAATGATTTCTATCACGGCAAACATGCTGGTCAACGACCGTGTCGATCGTACCGGCGAGGATGCTGAGGCAATCGCGCGAGCAGCTTGGGAAAATGCCTGCAAACTTTTTCAAAAATAGTTCTTGCGTTCGCGGTAGCGCTCCGTTATTCTAATTCCTGCACGCGGGCGTGGCGGAATTGGCAGACGCGTACGGTTCAGGTCCGTATGGGGGCAACCCCATGAAGGTTCAAGTCCTTTCGCCCGCACCATTAAATGAAAGAGCTCCCAGTAATGGGGGCTTTTTTGTTATGGGCCCATCGCGGGGACTTGAACCTGCGAAGGAGCGAGCGCCAAGAAAACGCGGAGCGTTTTTAGCGAGCTGGCGAGGACGCCGGCAGGCGGCCGAAGCCGGTGCGGATCCGCGAAGCGGATACGCGGACGTCCTTTCGCCCGAACCATTAAATGAAAGAGCTCCCAGCAATGGGAGCTTTTTTGTTATGGGCCTCCTGTTGATGTCACGTGGCTGCTTCGTGCGGGTATCCTAGTGCCAACGTGAGCCTATCAGAGGAGAGACCATGCTGTTGTCCGGAATCATTGCCGCCCTTACGAGTCTTCTGCTTCCCATCATCATTTTGTTGCTGCTGCTCCCCAACGCCTGCTATGTCGTTGAACAACAGCATGCCGTGATCATCGAGCGTCTGGGCAAGTTTAACCGCATCGTCAACGCGGGCTTCCACATGAAGGTGCCCGTGATCGACCGTAAGGCCGCCACGGTGAGTCTGCGCACCATGAAAAACGGTTTTGGCATCGACGTTAAGACCCAGGACAACGTGACCATCGGCCTTGAAGTCTCTGCTCAGTACCACGTGAGCTATGACATGGGCGCTGGCCCGGCAGATTCGGGCATCTACAAGAGCTACTACATGCTGCAGGAGCCCGTCGACCAGATGCGCGATTTCATCACCGATGCCCTGCGCTCCTCCATCCCCGTCTACACGCTCGATGAGGTCTTTGCCAAGAAGGATGACATCGCCAAGGACGTCAATGCCACCGTGTCCGGGCAGATGGCTGCCTACGGCTTCACCCTCGTGTCGACACTCATCACCAAGATCGCGCTGCCGACCGAGGTTGAGAACTCCATGAACGACATCAACGCCGCCCAGCGCAAGCGCGCTGCTGCGCAGGAGCTCGCCGAGGCCGACCGCATCAAGCGCGTCACCGAGGCGACCGCTGAGGCCGAGGCGATGGAAAAGGCGGGCGAGGGCATCGCCAACCAGCGCAAGGCCATCGCGTTGGGCATCAAGGATTCGCTCGAGATTATCCAGGAGACGGGCGTCGGCAACGACGAGGCCAACCAGCTGTTCATGTTTACGCAGTGGTCCGAGATGATGACAGAGTTCGCTCGCACGGGTAAAACCTCGACGGTCGTGCTGCCGAGCGATTTCTCGCAGTCGGCCTCGATGTTCGAGCAGATGCTGACCGCTGGCGAAGTTCAAAACGATTCGAAGGAGTAGACGCGCGTGAAATACACCGTCGTTTGCGTCGGTAAGCTCAAGGAGCGCTTTTGGAAGGACGCGTGCGCTGAGTACACCAAGCGCCTAGGTGCCTATGCCAAGGTGGATATCCGCGAGGTGGCCGATATCGACCCGGCTAAGGCGGGCGGCGTGGATGCCGCACGCGACAAGGAGGGTGCGGCGATTCTTGCAGCCCTGCCGCCTCGAGCGCATGTGATCCTGCTTGCCATTGAGGGCAAAGAGCGCTCGAGCGAGGAGCTTTCGGCGCGGCTCGACGATCTTATGCTGCGTGGTAACAGCGACATCGCCTTTGTGATTGGTGGATCGGACGGCGTGAGCGATGACGTGCGCACACGAGCCGACGAGATGCTCAGCTTTGGACGTATTACCTTGCCGCACAACTTGGCGCGCGTGGTGCTGCTGGAGCAAATCTACCGCGCCTGCAAGATCAGCCGTGGCGAGCCGTATCACAAATAGGTCGGCAATACGAAACAATGCCGTGGGACAATAGCCTTCGTTTTGAAGAGCGTGTCTGAGAGGACTATGAGATATGAAGATCGGATTTGTCGGTTTTGGCAATATGGCGAGCGCTATGGCCGATGGCTGGATCGCCGCCGGTGTGGCTGCGAGCGATATGTGCGCCTGCGCGGGCCACTACGACGCCTTGGTCGAGCGTTGTGAGGCACGTGGGATGGTTGCCTGTCGTGATGCGGCGGAGGTTGTCGCCGCATCCGATATCGTGGTCGCTGCGGTCAAGCCATACATGATTGAGAAGGTCTTCGCTCCGCTCAAAGAAACCCTTGCCGACAAGGTTGTCCTTTCGGTCGCCTGGACCTGGGATAGCGCCAAGTGGGAGCAGGTCCTGCCGGGTGTCGCACACATCTCGACGGTGCCCAACACGCCGGTTTCGGTGGGCGAGGGCGTCATCGCCTGCGAGAAGTCCTCTACGCTCAACGGCGAGCAGCGTGCCGTGGTGCTCGACCTGCTCGGTAAGCTTGGCACCGTCGTCGAGCTCGACACGAGTCTGCTGTTTGTGGGCGGTACCGTGGGCGGTTGCGCACCGGCATTTGTCGCCATGGCGATTGAAGCCTTGGGCGACGCGGCCGTCAAGCACGGTATCCCGCGCGCCGATGCCTATCGCATTGTGAGCCAGATGGTGCTGGGCACGGCAAAGCTACAGCTTGCGACTGGCCAGCATCCTGCGGCGATGAAGGATGCCGTATGCTCACCCGGTGGCGCCACCATTAAGGGCGTCGTCGCGCTCGAGGACGCCGGCATGCGCAGCGCTCTGGTCAAGGCCATCGACGCCACCCTCCAGTAAAACCCGCCATTTAGGGACAGGTTTATTTTGGCAGGTTTTTTCCTGCGGTTTTGTTGCATGTACGAAAAGCGCCCCGCGACTGGCTCAATTCCAGTTGCGGGGCGCTTGCGTTTGCCCAGATAAAACCGACCAAAATAAGCCTGTCTCTTTTTGGCAGGCTAGTCCCAGAAGCCGTCTTCTTCGTCCTCGGACTTGGGGCCACGGTCGACATACATCTTATGGGTGCGCTTCTCCATTACAAAGGCAAGAATCGCAAACAGTAGGATGCCGCCGGCGAAAAGGATGGCAAAACCGGTGCGGGTGCCAAACAAAAAGGAAAAAACTGCGTCCATTGGGTGCCTTCTTGCGTAGTTGGGTTGGGTCGTAAACGCTCATAAGTATATACTTGCCCATACATGTACAAGGTTGCAACCTAAATGGAATGTATATCGCCGGAGGATCTAATGCTTGATATCAAGTTTGTTCGCGAGAACCCCGATGCCATCGATACCGCCATGGCAAATCGCCAGACGTCTTGGGATCGCGAGAAGTTCTTTGAACTCGACGACGAGCGCCGTGCCGTCATCACCGAGGTCGAGGAGCTCCAGGCCACGCGTAACGCCGAGTCCAAGAAGATTGGCGCCCTGATGAAGGAGGGCAAGAAGGACGAGGCCGAGGCCGCCAAGGAGGCCGTGCGCGCCGTCAACGAGAAGATTGACGGTCTGGCCGAGCGCCGCACCGCTCTCGAGCAGGAGCAGTACGACTTTATGGCTCACCTTCCCAACATCCCTTGCGAGGCCACGCCGTACGGCAAGGATGAGGACGAGAACATCGAGCGCCGTCGTTGGGGCACCCCGCGCGAGTTCGACTTCGACTTTAAGCCGCACTGGGACCTGGGCACCGACCTCGACATCCTCGATTTCGAGCGCGGCAACAAGCTCTCCGGCAGCCGCTTTACCGTTCTCGGTGGCGCCGGCGCCCGTCTTGAGCGCGCCCTCATCAACTTCTTCCTTGACACGCACACCAGCCGTGGCTTTAAGGAGTGGTGGCCGCCCATCGTCGTCAAGCGTCAGACCATGTTTGGCACGGGTCAGCTGCCCAAGTTCGAGGACGACGCCTATCACGTCTCGGGCGACAACTTCCTGATCCCCACCGCCGAGGTCGTGCTTACCAACCTGCACGCCGGCGAGGTTCTCGATGCTGATACCCTGCCGCGCCGCTACACCGCCTTCACCCCCTGCTTCCGCGAGGAAGCCGGCTCCGCTGGTCGCGACACCCGCGGCATCATCCGCCAGCACGAGTTCGACAAGGTCGAGATGGTCAAGTTTGCCAAGCCGGAGGAGTCCGACGAGGAGCTCGAGAGCATGACCGCCGAGGCCGAGTTCCTGCTTCAGCAGCTGGGCCTTCCGTATCGCGTGATTAGCCTGTGCACCGGCGACCTGGGCTTCTCTGCCCGTCAGACCTACGACATCGAGGTCTGGCTGCCGAGCTACAACGCCTACAAAGAGATCAGCTCCTGCTCTAACTGCGGCGATTTCCAGGCCCGTCGCGCCAACATCAAGTATCGCGACCCCGAGAACTTCAAGGGCTCGCGCTACCTGCACACCCTCAACGGTTCCGGCCTGCCGGCTGGCCGCACCATGGCCGCCATTCTGGAGAACTACCAGAACGCCGACGGCACCATCACGATCCCCGAGGTTCTGCGTCCCTACATGGGCGGCCTCGAGAAGATCGAGCCGGTCGCGTAAGCTAGCTGCATAGGCGATTTGCGAGGGCGCTCCTTTTAGGGGCGCCCTTTTTGTGTACGGCTATACCATGCCGTGCGGACAGCTCGATAGAAAACACACGAACAAACGTTCTGTATACAGCCATCTACCTGCTATGCTTATGTTAAATAGAAGCGAGAGGAAGGGGATGCGATGGAGCTGTTTGATGAGCGGGTAGTTTTGTTTGAGAGCGATGAAGGTGGGGAGCACTTACTAGTTACGTGTGAGCCATCGGGTATGGGTGGTTTGGTGGTGCGGCAGACGAGCGAGGGCCCGTTGACCCAATGGTGTTTTGAGGAGTCGTCGCATGTAGTCGAGACTTTTGTGACGCACGAGGGGCTTGTGGCGCTTGAGCGGTTCTATGGAGTTGGGACTTCTAACCAGGTCGCGCGCATGCTGAGTATCTCGTTTGCCGATTATGACTGTGCCCAGCGGGTGCGCTCGCTTTTGAGGGAGCTCGGTGCTGGGTTCGATGTGGTTGAAAAACCGATTGATCGCATGGGGGACGCTGACGCATACGGAGCTGCGTAAGGAACATATGTCTCAAAAAAGTTTGAGATTGTGCTTGACTCCAACTAACTAAAGTGGTTTTATATATCTTGCGCTGCGGCGTTACCTCAGCTGGATAGAGGGTCTGACTACGAATCAGAACGTCATAGGTTCGAATCCTATACGCCGCACCATTTGAGCTTGAAGCCTCCGGCGACGGGGGCTTTTCTTTTATGGAAACACCGCATGGATTCGAACCTCGGTCGAGGCGCGAGCGTGAAGCGGACTATTTCTTATCGACTCGTGTAAGATTCCGAGTAGGTGTCGCGGCCCATCCGCGACCACTCCTTCTTTCAACGACTGATCAGGGTGATATTTCGTGGCAGAGCGTCCGACATACAAGCTCAGGTTTCTCGACCCCAAAAAGCGTTTTCCATCGATGCCAGAGCAGCCTGCGGGGCGCTCATATGGTGTTGTCTGGAAAGTCTTTGGCGAGGACCCCAAAGAGTCGTGCTATGTCGTCGAATTCGTCGGCAAAACTCACATATCGCTCTTGGGCTACGTGAGCGTGTCGGGCAAGGTTTATAAGGTTGATCGTCCTGTTCGGGAAGTACCGTTGCCCGAGGACCCTGACATGGAGCTGGTCCTTCACGAGTCCGATTCCGGTATTGGCGAGATTATGGTGAGGGAAGCTAACGGTGCAATGCGCACGTGTGCGCGAACTGCCGGCTCTCCCGAAGGCCCCATGCGCGAGCAGTCCGACCACGAGACATGGAATTCGACCCGCGCCCTTCCTTTCGGCGAGTTCATGGCCTCGATGTTCTTGCGCTACGTGATATTTGCCAACTCCGAAAGCGCTATTGCGAACACGGCGGGCGTCGACGGCCTCGATGCAGGCATGCAAAACGTTGTCGACAAGATCAAACTCGTAAAGTTGCCCGAGCCGGCCGAGGTGTTTTTGGGCTTTGACACGGCACCGCTCCCCGATGCTATCGAGACGCTGCTTTACCGTGTTGACCATGCCGAGAATCCGAGCGGAATCGAGCGTTATGCCGCCGCCCTGATGAGCGAGATCGACTTGCCCCGTCTGCGCATCATTGCTGCCAAGTCCGAAATGAGCCTAGCGCGCATTGACCGCTCAAAGCTGTTCTATCTCAATTTTGATCGTAGCCTGCTGGACCAGGACGAGATTGACATGCTGCTTGCCATCGAGTGCCGTCTCAACCGCCTCTCCGGCATCCTTGAGCGCATCGGGGCCGGATTGGTCCCCGCGGCATCCTCGCCGAGCCTTGAGGGCTGCGCGCTCTTTGATGCGTGGCATATCGCCAAGACAACCAACGATGTTCCCCGACTGCTCGATACGACCTCGAGCGACAACCCGTGGGGCAAACCCGGAACGGTAGCTTGCCAGCCGGGCGGTGAGTGGGATGTGCGTACCCGCTTCGCGCGTATCGTCGAGGCGCTTAACGTGGTCACACGGCTCGACTATACCTATCGGGCAAACGTTGCCGAGGGGATTATGCTCGTTCGGTTTGGGCACTCTGTCGTGGATGCCATGCCACAGCGTGAATACGACGCTCAGGAGGATGTCTGGCGCGAGTTGGACGAGAACGCGCGTGTGATTTGGGCCGCGGAGCACGACGCGCGCGTGGCGCTTACGCTGGCAGCGGCTTGCTTTGCCGCAGGTGCCTGCATTGCGCGCTGCTATGTTCAGATTGCGGCTCCCGACGGCGAGCAGGGCGAGCGCGTCATTGCAACATATTCCTTTGGGCGTGCGGCCTATCTGGCCAATTGCGTGCCTGTCGCCAAGGATCTTGAGAGCATGGATATGGACGATATGCCGTGCAAGCGCATGCTTGAGGCATATGAGTCGGACGCGCCGGATGCGATTGAGCCTGCGGAGGTTCACGCTCGCCCGCGTGACGACCACCGTTCGCTGCCGCCGGCGTTGCGCGACCTGCTGCTTGCCGATACGGCTGATGAGCTCGAGGTCATGGAGATGGACGATGACCCGTATGTGGCGCGCGTCGTTGAGTTGCGCGAGCAGGCAAAAGTTGACCGTGCAAGCGCGTTTGAGGGCTTCTCCCGTCTTGTTGAGGAGCTGGAGGCCAAGTGTGCCGTTGCCGAGCTTTTGGCAACGGGTCCGGTCCAGACGCAGTTTTGCGACAACCAGCTGGTACGCATGGTGCTGCCGGTAATGGAGGAAGACCGCTCCGTTCGTATTTTGCGTGCTCCCGATGCGCTGTACTTTGCCCAGCACGAGATCTGCAGTTATTACGCCGAGCAGGAGGATTTTGAACGGGCATTGCCCGAGGTGCGTCGTCTTTACGATCTGGCTCGCTCGTCCATGCAATCGCACTTTGCGCTCATCAACGTGTTGGCGCGCCTGGAGCGCTTTGACGAGATTATCGAGGTGGCGCGCCACGGCCTGCGCATTGCCAGTGACCGTTCCGCAATCGGTTATCTGTTCTATCGTCTGGCGTTTGCCTATTGGAACTGCGACCAGCTCGAGCTCGCGTTGGCGTGCTACCGCCTCGTGCCGCGCGGCGAGGAGTCGGGTAGCAGCGCGCTGGAGGAAATGCAGGGCCTTATGAACGAGATGGGTGTCAATGAGCCTCCGACGTTCGAGGATGCGGTTGAGACCATCCGTAAGGCCGGGCTCGAGCTGCCTCCCGTGCCCGCGGTGACCAATCAGCTTGCGGATGCCGCCGTGCAGCTGGTCGATAACGGCTTCTTTTTCCTGGCGCGCGTCTGCATCTTCCAAATGTGGCGCACCATGGGCAACGATGAGCTCGGCTCCCTCAGTCGCTCGCTGGGGTAGGGGCGATATAGAGGGGCCGCACTGCGCTATTTGTATCGGCGCGGGCGGGAGGACCCGGCAGGATCGGTAAGGCATAAAGCCGCCGAGCCTGCTAAAACTGTTAAACTCTGCTAAAGTTGCTAAACTTTGTTAAAGTTGTTAAAACTAGCAGAGGAGGGCAGAATGACGAAAGCTGTTAACCCCTTTAAGCCAACGGCGGGCATGAATCCGCCTGAGCTTATCGGACGGGACACTGTTTTGGATGACTTTGCCGAGGCTCTTGAGAATGGTCCTGGTGCCCCCGATCGACTCATGCGCATCTCGGGCGTCCGAGGCACAGGTAAAACGGTGCTCCTTAATGCATTGGGTGACCTTGCACGCAAAAAAGGATTCGAGGTCGTTGACGTTGCCTCCAATGCTGGTTTTTGCAATAGAATCCTCGAGGCTCTGCAGCGAAACGTTCGTCTTGAATCAATCTCGATTTCCCCATCGATTTTAGGGGTCAGCCTTGGCTCCATGGAGATGTCGAAGTCGGCCTCTCATCTGGGCGAGGCGATGTACGATGCTGCGAAGCGCGGTGGTCTGCTCATTACGCTCGACGAGATCCAGGATGCCTCAACTGAGGAAATGCGCGAGCTAGGCAATGAGATGCAGCTCTTGATTCGCCAAGGAGCGAATGTCGCTTTCGCTTTCGCCGGGCTGCCGACATCGGTAGATGGCGTGGTGGTGGATGATACGTTGACGTTCCTTCAGCGAGCCAAACATGTTGAACTTACTCGGCTTTCCGATTTTGAAGTTGGCGGATCGTTTGAGGATACGATGAGACGAGCGGGCAAGGAGCTCGACAAAGGTGCCGCTGAGCTATTAACAAAAGCTTCGGCAGGCTATCCCTTTATGGTCCAGCTGGTCGGATATTACGCTTGGCAGGTTGCTGCGCGCAGTGGGGCGGAGAGTGTGAGCGAAGAGGCGGCTCGTAAGGGTATCCAGGCGGCTCTTGATAGCTTTAATGCTATGGTGATTGCCCCAGCGCTGCGCAGGGTGTCGGAACGGCAGTTTCAGTATCTCGCGGCGATGGCTCAATGCGAGGGCGTCGATATCGCCAACGGCGATATCGCCAAGAAGATGGGTTTGTCGGCGAACAAAGTTGGGTCATATCGCAAGCGTCTGATCGATGCGGGGTTGATTGAGCCCGCGGGCTATGGCTGTGTTTCGTTTGCAATTCCGTACATGCGCGATTATCTGTTGGAGACCGTTCGAGAGGACTAATAAAGAATGGGCTGTCCGCGCTGTCGCTGGGGCCGTCCTTGTATCTTTGTCTCAATCTGTAACATCTGGAGGGGATTACGGCCTGCAGATGTTACAGATTGAGATGATTGACTGAGACGTTTACTGGTAAAAGAGAGGTAAAAGAGGAAACGCCTCAAAATTCCCCTTGCCCAACTTCGGCTGTTTGGTTACTATAGAACGGCTGTTACGGAGAGCTGACCGAGAGGCCGAAGGTGCTCGCCTGCTAAGCGAGTATGCCCCAAAAGGGCATCTGGGGTTCGAATCCCCAGCTCTCCGCCAGTATGACTTTGAAGAAGGGTCCCATTTGGGGCCCTTTTTTATTATCAAGAATGGCGGCTGGGGATTAGAGTCCGAAAGGGCGTGAACATTAGGCAAACACGGGGCGCTTGAAAACGGGGAGACCCAGGCGTGCTCGTGCACCCCGGTGTGGGGTTCCGAGGGGATGGAGTAGAAATATGGTAAAGGTCGGGCTGCGTAAGCCGAATCTAAAGACATCACTCAAGGCAAGAACGACCGGCAGAGCGAAGCGCGCGGTAAGGCGGGCGATAATCTCCGGCTATGGTAAGAAGGGCATGGGGTGGATCAAAAATCCGAAGAAGGCTGCTTACAATGCCGTATACAGCAGAACGACCGTCGGAGTTGGGGATGTCGCTCGCGCCGTTGCTAAATCAGGCGCTCGGAGCTCGGCGTCAAGGACGTCCTCAATTACTGTTTCATCGCATGAAATTACACCTTTGGCGAAGCCTGAACAGAAATCTCTCGCTCGAGAGATTACGTCGGTTGACAGGGCAAACAAGGCGCTTTTGCTATGCTTCCTTCTTGGGTGGTCGGGCGCTCATAGGGCGTATGCACGGATGTGGGGTAGCTTCTTTCTATATCTCTTTACCTTTGGCCTTTTTGGATTTGGTTGGCTGTTTGATATTGTGACACTACTGATGAGACGCTCCGAGCTAAGGCGTCTCGGCGACAGTGATCCGACTCAACAGCAAGCGCCATGTTCCGTTGATTCTACATTCGATCGAAATGTCGCCGACTCCGGAAATTGGGAACAGCGTGGAGATGGGGAGGCTGCGGCTCGGCTAGAGCTTCAACGTAAAAACCGTGCCTATATGGAAGAAAACGGCATCGACGTGGAGATGTTTACCGAGGAAAAGGTCGCGGCGGACGCCTTGCGAACCATTGAGTCGGTATGCCCGTGCATGCTTAGGTTTGACCGAGGCATGAGCGAAGAGGAGCCAAGCATCAGCTTTTGCTCTCCAACAAAGACGGGGAAAATGCCCAAGAATGTCGTCGAGGCCCGCATTTACCATCAGGATGTGAAGCTATTGATGGATTCCCACGGCTTCGAATTGCCGGAGTATGGTGACAGCATCAATGTCATGATTAGTTATCTAGCTGATGGGCGCATAAATAAAGTCGATATCCATGGGTTCCATAATGGCCGCTCCGTTAGTGTCTCCATTCGCAGGCGGAGCGACGATCTTGTTATGACGAGTGCGGGCACCATCGGAGAAACGGGTGCCTGGCAATCGCTGTGTCCTGGGGCAGACCCCTCAGCTGGGGATCTTTTCAGGGCCTTGACCAAGGAGGTCGAAAGGATCTACTAGCATGCCCGGTGGACCCGTTTTCAAGGTCCGAAAAGACACAGCGAAGGTAAACGGCTAGCAATGTCGCTTTGGTGATTCTGACGCATCCCGTTTAAGAGGTATTCAAAAAGAGGCGCCCCGTTGGACGCCTCTCCAATCTCAAATGTAATGTTCCCCCAGCCCTACACCTCGGGCGCCTTGGCGATGGTCTCGCTTTCTGCCGTAAGTGGGCGGTTGTCGATGCGGCGGCCCAAGCGGTCGAGTTTTACAAGGAGCCACTCAATGGGATTCGGCCCCGAGTCTTCCTCGTCGGCAACCAAATCCATGACGGCGATCTTGGTGCCGTCTTGCTTGAGCGTCACGCTGCCCACCTTGTCGCCCACATGCACCGTGCCCGAAAGGTCATCGTAGGTAACCTTCTCGGTCACCTCTCCAGCAAGCGAAAAGACGGTTGCCTGAGCTGCGGGGTCGGCGAGCGTGGCATCGATCGTCTTGTCCGTCCAATCGGTCTGGCTAATGCGCGCGATGAGCGGATTGCCGTTGGTGGTCTTTTCCTGCGTGTTGGCGATCGCAACCGTCACCTTGTGGCCGTAGTACCAGTTGGCAAGGGCGGCCGTGTCGGCAAAGCGCTGGTCGGTGGTGCTGGAGTTCAAAACGACGGTGTAGGTCTCGTCGCCATCGCGGTTGTAGGCTCCCGTAAAGCAATAGCCGGCATCGTCGGTGGTGCCGGTCTTACCGCCGATATTGCCGTCCTGCCCCAGCAGCTCATTGTGTGTATCCATGGAATGAGAATGGTCGGAACCGTCGGCGCCCGTAACCTCAATCCAGGAATCATCGCTCGCCACGATTTCGCGGAACGTATCGCTCTTCATTGCCTCCTGCATCATCAGGGCTACATTGTGCGCGGTAGAGTGCATGTCGCCGGTCCACTCATCAAAGTCCAGACCGTGCGGATTCTCAAAAAGCGTTCCCGTGCAGCCGAGCTTTTTAGCGCGCTCGTTCATGGCCTTTACAAAGGTGGCCACGGCGTCCTTGGTCTTGGGGTCGATCTTTTTGCCCACGTGCTCGGCAAGCGCGATGGCGGCATCGTTGCCCGAGGGGATCATCAGACCGCGCAAAGCTTGCTCCACGGTGAGCTCGTCGCCTTCGAGCAGGCCGGCGGTCGAGTTGCCTACGGTGGCGGCAGCATTGCTCACCGTGATCTTCTCGTCCATTTTGCAGTTCTCGACGGTCAGAATCGCAGTCATGACCTTGGTAATTGAGGCGATCTTGACCTGCTCGTCGGCACTTCGGGCGTAATAGACGGAACCGTCCTTGCTCATGACGATGGCGTTGGTCGCATCGATATCGGGCAGATTCTCGGCCGTGATGCCGCGGGCGTCGGCGGTCTTGCCGCAAACGATATCAGTCGTAAGCACCTGGGCGTTGGCGATAGACGGCACGCCGGCAGCAAGGGCGAGAGCGCAGGCAATGCCGGCGGTCAGTTGCGCGGAGCGCTTTACAAGAGAACTAAGGGTCTTCACAGATTTCGCTTTCGACGGGATGGTCTCTTTAGAGTTCAAAGTATATCGTTTACCGGCGTGGACAATCAGTGCGCGGGCGTGCGCGGCCCATGTCTGCGCCCGAACGGACGCATAGGTGCTTAAGGCCGACTTAATTACCCACGCTTGTTGTGTGTGGCATGCGCCCCCCTCGGGCATAATGGAGCGCGAGAGGAGCACGCATGAACGAGCGCATTTTGGTAGTTGATGACGAAAAGGCCATCGCCGACTTGGTTGGTATCTACCTTACAAAAGAAGGCTTTGATGTACAGGTCGCCTATAGCGGGGCCGACGCTGCCAAGGCAATCTTGGAGCAGGAGTTCGATCTGGCGCTGCTGGATGTCATGCTGCCCGATATCGATGGGCTTGAGTTGCTGCGTACGATCCGTTCCAGCCATACCTATCCCGTGATCATGCTGACGGCGCGCGATGCCCAGCAAGATAAGATCGAGGGCCTTTCGCTTGGCGCGGACGATTACGTGGTTAAGCCGTTCCGTCCGCTTGAGCTCATCGCGCGCGTGCATGCTCAGCTTCGCCGCTACACCAGCTACGGTAGCCGCGCGCAGGTGGCCGAGTCGCCGACCATCCAGCTCGACGGCCTGGAGATCAACCGCGATGCTCGTTCCGTAATGGTGGACGGTGCGCCGGTGCGCCTCACGCCCATCGAGTATTCCATCTTGCTGTATCTGGCCGAGCATCGCGGCAGTGTGGTGGCCGTGGAGGATCTGTTCCGCGCGGTATGGAACGAGGATTTTATGCCCGGCTCCAACAATACGGTGATGGTGCACATTCGCCACCTGCGCGAAAAGATCGGTGACGACGCTCAAAAGCCGCGCTTTATCAAAAACGTCTGGGGCGTCGGCTACATAATCGAACAACGCCTTTGATGGTGGGGAAGTGGATATGACAAAAGACGATAGGCAGGCATTCGAGGTGCCCAATCGACTCTTTGAATACGTGAGGTCGGTCGTCGACAACCGCGCGCTTGCAACGGTGCTGCTCTTTTTGCTGAGCCTGCTGCTGATTGGCATCGATAACATCGCTGGAATCTTGGCGGTGCTGCTTGTCGGCTTTTTGCTGATCGATCGATTTGAAATCGTACGCCGCTGCGTGGTGATTGGCGGTACCGCGTGGGCCATGACGTTGGCGATTGGCGCCATGGCACTCGGCGGCATCGAAGGGCCGGTGCTGTTCGATGCCGGCTTTGTATTCAACATGCTTGGCTTTGTGCTGGCGCTTGCCGTGTGCGTGCTGTTCTTTTGCGGCCGCGCCCTGTACTACCAGGGCTATGAGCAGGGCGAGCAGCATGCCGATTGTGTGCTGGCCGCTCGTATTCAAGATCGCCTGATCGATCACCCCGACACCTGGGACAACATCGACGGCGACTTCCTGGAGGTCGAGGGCGCACTCAACCGTGTGCGCGATCGCGAGCGCAAGGTGCAACAGGCCTTGCGTGACGAGTCTCATCGCAAGGACGATCTGGTCACGTACTTGGCACATGACCTACGCACCCCGCTTGCCAGTGTGGTGGGCTATCTTTCGCTGCTGCAAGAGGCTCCTGAGCTGCCGGTTGAGCAACGTGCGCACTTTACGGGCGTGGCGCTCGACAAGGCGCACCGGCTCGATGCACTCATCGAAGAGTTCTTCGATATCACGCGCTTTGACTTCCACGATATCGTGCTCACGCGCGGCTATGTTGATCTGGGGTTGCTGCTGGCTCAGGTGGCTGACGAGTTCTATCCCATCCTCAACGAGCAACATAAGGAAGCCCAGGTTGATATTCGCGAGGACCTGACGGTGCTCGTGGATGGCGATAAGATGGCCCGCGTGTTTAACAACATCATGAAAAACGCCGTCGCCTATAGCTATGAGGGCTCGACTATCACGATTGAGGCCAGGCGCCAAGACGATGGCGGCGTGCGCGTGCGCTTTATCAATCAGGGCGATCCTATCCCTGCGGCTAAGCTCAAGGTGATCTTTGAGAAGTTCTATCGCCTGGATGCGGCGCGTGCGACCAATCGCGGTGGTGCCGGTTTGGGCCTTGCTATTGCCAAGGAGATCATCGCGGCACACGGCGGTACCGTTGCATGTGAATCGACGCCCGAACACACGATATTCACCATCGAGCTGCCCGCCGCATAGCTAGCGTGCCCTTACAAACACTTGACAATGTGCTCACGTGCGTATGAGCCGCGATTCCTACTATCGATACTGCTGAATTGATATCGATATGGAGGTGTGCGGTATGACGGCTGCTGCGGCTGTGGAGCCCACGGAGCTTGAAGAACTCATGGAAGCGCAGGCCGAGGCCGCGCATGAGCGCGAGGTTGGGGATGCGACTCGCCCCACGGCAGAGGATCTTGCCGCCTCGCCGACGCGCATCGACGTCGAGGGCCTCGACCTGTTCTATGGCGACCACCATGCGCTCAAGGACGTGAATATCAAGATCCGCGACAAGCAGATCACCTCGTTCATCGGGCCTTCGGGCTGCGGAAAGTCCACGTTGCTGCGCTGCTTTAACCGCATGAACGACGGCATCAAGGATTGCCGCATCGAGGGCAAGATTGCGCTCGATGGTCAAGATATCCTGGGCGATTGCGACATCTGCCGTTTGCGCCAGCGCGTGGGCATGGTGTTCCAACGCCCCAACCCATTTCCCATGAGCATCTACGACAACGTCGCCTACGGTCCTCGCGGTATGGGTGTGCGCGACCGCGCCGTGCTCGATGAGCTGGTCGAGGACTCCCTGCGTCGCGCTGCCCTGTGGGACGAGGTCAAGGACAAGCTCAAAGAGTCGGGCCTGGGTCTTTCGGGTGGACAGCAGCAGCGCCTGTGCATCGCCCGCGCACTTGCCGTGCAGCCCGACATTCTGCTGATGGACGAGCCGACTTCGGCACTCGACCCTGTGTCGACGTTGGTGGTGGAGCAGCTGGCCTGCGAGCTCAAGGAGACCTGCACGCTGGTGGTCGTGACGCACAACATGCAGCAGGCCGCGCGTATTTCCGATTCGGTTGCGTTCTTTTTGCTGGGTGAGCTGGTGGAGCACGCGCCCACCGCGCAACTCTTTAAGAATCCGTCCGATCCGCGCACCGCGGATTATTTGACGGGGCGTTTTGGCTGACGCTGTCTTTTACAGGTGCCTTTAGGGTTAAGATGCGGTCATATCGGCCGCAAAGGGGTTCAACATGATCTATTACGTCGAGGACGATGACAACATCAGGGATTTGACAGTCTACGCGCTGCGCAAGCAGGGAATCGAGGCCGAGGGCTTTTCGTGTGATGGCGAGTTTAAAGCTGCCGTGGCGCGACGGGTGCCCGATGCTGTGCTGCTCGATATCATGCTGCCCGACACCGATGGCTTGGCGATTATGCGTCGCCTGCGTGCCGATCGCCTGACGGCGACGGTGCCCATCATGATGCTCACCGCCAAAGACACCGAACTCGACAAGGTGATGGCGCTCGATGGCGGTGCCGACGATTACCTGACTAAGCCGTTTTCGCTCATGGAGCTTGCGAGCCGCTGCCGCGCACTGCTGCGTCGCGGCGGCATGGTCAAGCAGGCGAGCGATGTGCTCAGCGTGGGCGACATCGTGCTTTCGCCTAGCCATCGCGAGGTGACCGTTGCCGGCGAGCCGCTTAAGCTCACCCTGCGCGAGTTCGACCTGCTCGAGTACCTCATGCGCAAGCCCGGCGTGGTCTTTACCCGCGAGTCGTTGCTGCAGAGCGTGTGGGGCTGGGACTTCGACGGCGGTTCGCGCACCGTTGACGTGCACGTGCAGACGCTTCGCCAAAAACTGGGCGAGCATGCCAGCGCCATCGAGACCGTGCGCGGCGTGGGTTATCGCCTGGCCGAGCCTTCTGCCGGTGATGGTGCCGAAGGCGACGACACCGCGGCCACCGCATCGGAGGAGTAACCCGTGGTCTTCGCCCCCCAGGGAAAACATACGCTGTCGCACCGCGTTTTTGTGACGATCTTTGTCTGCGCCATGGCGGTTATCGTGGCGTTTACGGTGCTGGGTGCGTTCTTTGTGCAAAACACTTTGGCGGATGCCACGAGTGCCAATCTGGCGCAGGAAACCGAGCTCATTGCTGCCGCCCTCGACGAGCAGCAGGAGCCCATTCCGTTCTTGCGAAGCCTCGATCGCGAGGATCTTCGTATCACGCTGATCAATAAGGACGGATCTGTTGCCTACGACAACGAGGCGTCGCCTTCCACACTGCCCAACCATGGCGATCGCCCCGAGGTCATCGAGGCCTTTGAGAGTGGTTCGGGTTCCGCGGAGCGCGCAAGCTCTACACTCGACGAGATTATGCTGTATCGCGCCGTCACCCTTGATAACGGCCAGGTCGTTCGCTTGGCGCAGGCCCAGCCTGGCGTTGCGGCGATTTTGCTGTCGATGCTGGCGCCGATGCTGCTTATCGCAGCAGCGGGTGCAGTACTCTCGTTTTTTATGGCGCGCCGTGAGTCCCGTGCCATCATCGCGCCGTTGCAAGAGGTGGATTTGGATCACCCACGCCGTAGCTATGAGCACGCCTATGCCGAGATGGTCCCCATGCTTGAGCGCATCGAGTCGCAGCGCCAGGAACTCAAGCGCCAAATGGCGGTGCTAGCGGACAACGACCGTATGCGCCGCGAGTTCACGGCGAATATCACCCATGAGCTCAAGACGCCGCTTACGGCGATTTCGGGCTATGCCGAGCTCATCGCAAATGGCATGGTCGAGGGCGAGGACGACCTGCGCAACTTTGGCGGTCGCATCTATCGTGAGGCGGGCCGCTTGGCAGCGCTTGTCAACGACATCCTTACGCTGTCTAACTTGGACGAGGCCGAACGTGCAACTGAAGGCGAGGCAGTGCCCATTGGGTCCACGGAGCCTATTGAGCTCTCGCGTGCGATCTACGCGGTTGAGCAGCGTCTTGAACAGGTCGCCCGTCAGGTGAATGTGACGATAAGTCATGAGACCAAGCCTGTGGTCATCGAAGGCGTGTCGCGCTTGGTCGACGAGCTCATCTATAATCTGGCAAGCAACGCCATCCGCTACAATCGGCCCGGCGGTACGGTTACGCTGCAGTGCGGCACCAACGACAAAGGCCATCCGTTCCTCGCTGTCGCCGACACGGGAATCGGTATCGCGCCTGAAGAACAGGGCAAGGTATTTGAGCGGTTCTATCGCGTGGACAAGAGTAGGTCCAAGGCACGCGGCGGAACCGGCCTGGGGCTTGCCATTGTCAAGCATGCGGCCCTGTATCATCACGCCACGCTCGATCTATCGAGCGAGTTGGGCGTGGGAACCACCATTACGGTGGCGTTTCCCATACAGCAGGACGAGCCATTCGCATAGCGATACAACATAGATAATGATGTAGACGCCGCATTTGACTTTCGGGTGCGGCGTTGTTGTGCAATTTTACGATTGCTTCCGACATTTTTACAGGAGAGCCTGTTTCTTATGTATAGAGTTTGGTCTCGGTAAAAAGATGCGATAACATACGGACAGTTTTGTCAATCCGAACTGGGGAAATGAAAGGCAAGCTGCATGACCCTTCTCGAACTGTTCCAGCTGCTGAAGAAGCACCTCAAGCTGGTCATCACCCTTCCGGTGGTCTGCGCGATCGCCATGGGCATCGTGTCCTTCGTTGCGATGGACAACACCTATACCGCGACGACGAGCATGTACATTCTCGCCAAGACCGACGATAGCGGTCAGATGAGCTACAACGATCTCTCGGCGAGCCAGATGCTTTCCAACGATATCGCCACGCTGCTGGATAGCGATAGCGTTAAGAGCGGCGCCGCCAAAGAACTGGGCCTCACCGATTTGGATGACTACAAGGTGTCTGTTTCCTCCGAGACCACCACGCGTGTCATTACGCTTTCGGTTACCGGCACCGATGCCAAGGAGACGGCTGAGGTCGCAAAGGCCATTGCCAGCTCGGTGAGTACGGTCGCTCAGAACGTCGGCGCTGCCCAGAGCATCAACGTTATCGACGAGGCTAAGACCCCCGAAGCCCCCAGCGGCCCCAAGCGCACGCTGTATATTGCCGTCGCGTTCCTCGCCGGTATCTTTATCGCAGTTGCCTATGTCGTTTTGGCAGACATGCTCAATACCCGCATCCGCGGTGCCGAAGAGGCAGAAGAGCTCCTGGGTATTCCCGTTGTTGGCCGAATTCCGGCTATGAAAGGTGGTAAATAGGCATGGCTAAGGCAAAGAACACCGATAAGCTCGTTGTGCAGAATGCCGCCAAGACCCTTCTGGCCAACATCCGCTTTGCGAGCGTGGACGACCCCATTCGCACCATCACCGTTACCTCCTCGATTCCCAACGAGGGCAAGTCTACGGTTTCCATTAATCTTGCTCAGGCAATCGCCACGAGCGGCAAGAGTGTCCTGCTGGTCGAGGCTGATATGCGTCGCAGGTCCCTTGCCGATATGCTCGGCGTCCGCTCCCGCGGCGGACTCTATGCAGTCCTGTCCGAGCAGGTTTCTATCGACCAGGCGATTGTCGAGACAGGTCAGAAGAATTTCTACTTCCTCGATGCCGAGCCGCATATTCCCAATCCTGCCGACATCATCGTCTCCCATCGCTTTGCCAAGCTGGTCAAGGCACTGTCTGCTAAGTTCCAGTACGTCATCTTCGATGCTCCTCCGGTCGGCACCTTCATCGATGCTGCCGAGATTGCCAGCCTGACCGACGGCGCGCTGTTCGTGGTGCGCGAGGACTTTACCAAGCGCGAAGAGGCGCTCAACGCTATCGCCCAGCTTAAGAAGTCCGAGAAGGTCAAGCTCATCGGTACCGTCATGAATTACTGTGAGACCGAGACCAGCGAGTACTACTATTCTTACTACACCAAGGACGGTAAGAAGGTTAAGAAGGGCTCCGACGATCAGGGCACTTCCAAAAAGGGCATCTTCACCAACCGAGCAAACGTTTAGTTGATTAAGGCTGACCTATGCGTGACATTCATTGCCATATCTTGCCGGGTGTAGACGACGGCGCCGCCGATCTCGAAGAGAGCTTGGCGATGCTCGAGGCTGCCAAGCGGGCCGGTGTAACCAGAATCGTTTGCACTCCTCACTGCCGTGATCCCTATTTTGATTACGACAAGATGTGGGATGCCTTTGAGCTGCTGCGCGATAACGCTGACGGTTTTCCGCTCCAGATGGGCTTCGAGGTCAACCATCGAAAGCTCGTTGAGCTTGGTATCGATGCCGCGGATCACTTGCATTTCGATGGGACCAACGAGTTTCTGCTCGAGCTTTCGACGCATGCCGATGCGTATGCGTTTAGAGAGTACGAGAACACGATTTACGATTTGCAGTGCCGTGGCTACCAGGTGATCATCGCTCATCCTGAGCGCTATCGTGCGGTTCAAAAGGATGTAAGCGTGGCGGAGCGCCTGGTCGATATGGGCTGCAAGCTGCAGGCTTCGGCGGACTTTATTGCCGGCGGTCGCTCTGGTCGCGAGAAAAAGCCGGCACAGCGCCTGTTCGATCAGAACCTGTACAGCTTCATCGCGAGCGATGCCCATAACGTGGGTCATTACGACTGCCTGGCGAAGGCTCGCGCGAAGTTTAGCGTGCGCGGAGCTCATTTTCGCTAAAATCTGTCCCTAACGTTCGCATTGAATGAAAGGGCAGCCATGGATATCCAACTTAAGACGGGATGCTTTGATGACGCGGCGTTGGTGCGCCGCGTCGTTTTTATGGACGAGCAGGGCTACGAGAACGAGTTTGACGCTATCGACGAGGATCCGAACTGCATTCATGTGACGCTCTATGTAGACGGCGAGCTTGCCGGTTGCTCGCGCGTGTTTCCCGAAGAGCTTGAGCGTGCGGCTGACGCGGAGGCTCCGGTGTCGCCGGCGTGCGACTTGGACGAAGGCGTCGCGGCGGGGGAGACCTACATTATGGGGCGCGTGGCTGTGCTGCCGAGCATGCGCCGTCGCGGTCTGGCGAGCAAGATTGTCGAGGCCAGTGATACGCGCGCGCGTGATGCCGGCGCCAAGCTCATTAAGCTGCATGCGCAGGAATACGTGCTGCCGCTCTATGCCAAGGCGGGCTACACGCAGATTGCCCCGGTGGACTACGAAGACGAGGGCCAGCCCCATGCTTGGATGGCCAAGCGCGTAGATGGCAGATAGGGACGTTCCTTTCCTGCCGGCAGTCGGGGACACTCCTTGGCAATTGGCGTATCAGAGCGTTTGGACATACAGTTTTTCGATTCCGTATGTATATATGCGCGCTAATGGGTTATAAAATCTAAGTCTGGACATAGCAGGTCTGCGATGCGGCTCGGGCAACCGGGCCGTTTTTGCGGACGGGGGTAGCGCGAAAGGACTGCACATGCGTCAATTTAAGACCGAGAGCAAAAAACTGCTCGACCTCATGATCAACTCCATCTACACCAATAAGGAAATCTTCCTGCGCGAGCTTATCTCTAATGCGAGCGACGCCGTCGACAAGCTCAACTTTAAGAGCCTGCAGGACCCGAGTGTCAAACTCGACCAGGGCGACCTGGCTATTCGCGTCTCTTTTGATAAAGACGCCCGCACCATTACCATCTCGGATAACGGCATTGGCATGACCGCCGAGGAGCTCGAGCGCAATCTGGGCACCATCGCCCATTCCGGCTCCGAGGAGTTTAAGACCGAGAACGCCGAGCAACAGGGCTCCGATGTCGACATCATCGGCCAGTTTGGCGTGGGCTTCTACTCCGCCTTTATGGTCGCCAGCCACGTAAAGGTCGTCAGCCGCGCTTATGGCGAGGACACCGCTCACGTGTGGGAGTCTGATGGTCTTGAGGGTTACACCATCGAAGACGGCGAGCGCGCCGAGCACGGCACCGATGTCATCCTGACGCTGCGCGAGAACGAGAAGCTCGACGCCGACGGCGAGGCCGAGACCTACGATCGCTTCCTGACCGAGTGGGGCCTCAAGAGCCTGATTCAGCAGTACAGCAACTATGTGCGCTACCCGATTCAGATGATGGTGAGCAAGAGCCGCCAGAAACCCAAGCCCGAGGACGCCGGCGACGACTACAAGCCCGAGTACGAGGACTACCAGGAGCTCGAGACCATCAACTCCATGACGCCGATCTGGAAAAAGCGCAGCTCCGACGTTGAGCAGAAGGATTACAACGAGTTCTACAAGTCCACGTTCCACGACTTTGACGATCCCGCGCGCACTATCAGCTTCCATGCCGAGGGTACGCTTGAGTACGATGCGCTGCTGTTTGTGCCGGGTCGCGCCCCGTTCGATCTGTACAGCAAGGACTACGAGAAGGGCCTGGCGCTCTACAGTTCCAACGTGCTGATTATGGAGAAGTGCGACGACCTGCTGCCCGACTACTACAACTTTGTGCGCGGTGTCGTGGACTCTGCCGACGTGACGCTCAACATCTCGCGTGAGACGCTGCAACAGAACCGTCAGCTCAAGGCCATTGCCAAGCGTGTCGAGAAGAAGATCACTGCCGATCTTGAGGACATGCGCGACAACGACCGCGAGGCATACGAGAAGTTCTTTGAGAACTTTGGTCGCGGTCTGAAGTACGGCATCTACTCGAGTTACGGCATGAAGGCCGACGAGCTCGCCGACCTGCTGCTGTTCTGGTCTGCCAAGGAGCAGAAGATGATCACCCTGGTCGAGTATGCCAAGGGCATGCCCGAGGATCAGAAGGCCATCTACTACGCCGCCGGCGACTCGCGTGAGCGCTTGGCCAAGATGCCCGTGGTAAAGGGCGTGCTCGAGCGCGGCTATGACGTGCTGTTGCTGACGCAGGATGTGGATGAGTTCACGTTCCAGGCTATGCGTGAGTACGTGGCCGCCGATATGCCCAAGATCTACGAGGACGACGCCGCCCGCGAGGCTGCCGAAAAGGCCGTTGCCGACGGTGCCGAGCCCGAGGTCGAGGATCGTCGCCTGGAGCTCAAGAACGTTGCGACTGGCGATCTTGATCTGGCGACCGAGGACGAGAAGAAGGAGGCCGAGGACGCCACCAAGGAAAACGAGGACCTCTTTAGCGCTATGAAGGAGGCGCTCGGTGACAAGGTCGAGAAAGTTGCCGTCTCCGCGCGCCTGACCGATGCCCCCGCTTGCATCACCACCGAGGGTCCGCTTTCGCTCGAGATGGAGAAGGTGCTCCAGAAGGGGCCCGAGGGCGCGCCCGACGGCATGCCCAAGAGCCAGCGCGTGCTCGAGCTCAACGCCAAGCACCCGGTCTTTGACAAGCTTGTCGCTGCCCAGAAGGCAGGTGACGCCGACAAGATCAAGCAGTACTCCGGCCTGCTCTACGATCAGGCCCTGCTGGTCGAGGGCATTTTGCCCGAGGACCCCGTGGCCTTCGCGGCGGCTGTCTGCAACTTGATGTAGTTCGGGGATACGGCACCGTAACTAGATTAGAACGAGAGTGGATAATCTCCCACTTTTGGCTCGAATGCGGGCTTGAAGTGGGAGATTTTCCACTCTCGTTTCCTTTTGAATGATCCCTTGGGGACGGAGGAAAGCGGATCACCGGATCAGGCCGACCCCCTCGGTGATCCGTTTTCCTCCGTCCCCAAGGGATCAATTATTTGTCGGGGTTGTGGTTTTGTGACCTGCTGAAATTTAAGATACTGTACAACTGTACGTTAATTCGTCTTCGTAGTATATTGCTACCCGCAAAACTCAATACCATTGTGCTCTGAGACGCTAAAGCGCCTACGTACAATGGTTGTCGATAGTACGATTTGATTCAACGACAGGATGGATGGCCCAAGCGTGAGTCTCGGCAGCAAACTATCCGATGCAAAGGTCTCCTTTGCGATATTCAAGCGCGACATTAAGCGACTGCTTGTGAACCCCGTCGCCTTGGTGGTTACCCTGGGCGTGTGCGTTATCCCCTCGCTGTATGCCTGGTACAACATCGTGGCAAACTGGGATCCGTACGGAAACACCCAAGGTATCAAGATTGCCATCGCCAACAACGATCAGGGCACTCAGAATGACTTGGTGGGCGAGCTCAACGCGGGCGACCAGGTCGTCGATCAGCTCAAGGAGAACGATCAGCTGGGCTGGACCTTCGTCGATTCGGCCGCCGATGCCAAAGAGGGCGTCGAGAGTGGTGAGTACTATGCGGCCATCGTAATCCCCAAGAACTTCTCCGACAATCTTGTTTCGATGCTCGATGGCAATTACCATCAGCCGAAGCTCACCTATTACGTCAACGAGAAGAAGAGCGCTATTGCGCCCAAGGTCACCGACACTGGTGCCAATACCATCGAGGAGCAGATCAACTCGGAGTTTGTCTCCACGGTGGGCGAGACCGTCGCGGGCATTGCCAAAGATGCTGGCATCGACCTTAAAGACAAGGCGAACCAGACCCGGGATTCGCTGGCGGGCTCGGTGTCCGAGGCGTCTGATACCCTGGGCGAAGTACGCGATTCCATCGGCGACATGAACACCGCCATCGACAAGACGAGCAGCTCGATTGCTTCGGCCGATGCTGCGCTGGCGGGCCTGCAGGGGCAGGCGCCCTCTCTAACGCAGGCGATCTCCCAGGGCAACGACCTGCTGGGCGAGGCTCGCGCCACGGCGGGCAACTCTATCACCTCGCTCTCCAAGGCACTCTCGGAAGGTAGCCTTGCACTCACCAAGACGTCAGCCTCCGCGAACGCTGCGATTGGCAAGCTAACGGGTACGGTCACATCTACGACCACCCGCATCGACAACTCGCTCGAGTCTCTCCAGGCGACGATCGATCACAATAAGGCCGTTATCGGGCACTTGGAGATTCTCGTTAATGACACGTCGACAGGTTCCGAGGAAATTGACGCGCGCATTGTATCGACCATCGATTCGCTTCGCGAGCAAAACCAGAAGCTGCAGAGCATCAAGGATGGCCTTTCTGCACAGTCGAGCGCCATGGCAAACGACGCTACGGCAATCTCGAACGCGAGCAACGCACTCAACGCGGCAATTCAGACCGGTACGGCTAACCTCGGTCAGGCTCAGACCGATCTGGGTCAGAACGCACTTCCGAAGGCTTCGAGCGCGCTTGACTCCTTTGCCGCCGTTTCGGGCGATTTGACCGGCATTGTGTCGGGTATGACCCCCACGATAGCGAGCGCGCGCGGCACGCTAGCGCAGCTCGACGCCACGCTCAAGCAGGCAAAGACCACGCTATCCCAAACCGACGCCTCCCTTGCCAAGGTTCAGGACAAGCTCGCGACCGCCGCCAATGACATTGCGGCGCTGCAGACCTCTGAGTCTATGGGCGAGTTAGCCGACCTCATGGACGTCGACGTCAATGACGTGGCAGATTTCATGGCATCTCCGGTTGAGCTGACGTCCAAGTCAATCTATCCGGTCAAGAGCTTTGGCTCGGGCATCGCGCCCTTCTACACCAATCTGGCGCTGTGGGTGGGCGGCTATGTGCTCATCGCTATCTATAAACTCGAGGTCGACCGCGAGGGCATCGGTAGCTTTACGGCGCGTCAGGGCTACTTTGGCCGCTGGCTGCTGCTGGTGATCCTGGGCGCGTTCCAGGCCATTATCGTTACGGTGGGAGATTTGGTCATTGGCGTACAGTGCGTTAACCCGCTGCTGTTCGTGCTGGGCGGCATCGCGATTTCATTCACCTACGTCAATATCATCTATGCGCTGTCCACCACGTTTAAGCATATCGGTAAAGCCATTGGCGTCATCCTCGTCATTGTGCAGATCCCCGGCTCGTCGGGCATGTATCCCATCGAGATGATGCCCGGCTTCTTCCAATGGCTGCATCCGCTGCTGCCCTTCACTTATGGCATCAACCTGCTGCGCGAGACCGTCGGTGGCATGTATTCGTTCAACTACCTGTTCAACCTGTGCGTCCTGGGCGTGTTCCTTGCCATCGCGCTCTTTATCGGTCTGCAGCTGCGCCCGTTGCTGCTCAACCTCAATCTGCTCTTTGATAAGCAGCTTTCCACGACGGGCCTAATGATCTGCGAGTCCAACGACCTACCGCGCCAGCGCTATTCGCTGCGCACGGCCATGCGCGTCATGCTCGATTCGGATTCGTACCGTCGCGAGCTGCTCGATCATGCCGTGGCGTTTGAGCATCGCTACCCGTACTACATCAAGGGCGGTTTTGCCGCCGTGGTAGGCGTGCAGGTTCTGCTCTTTGTGCTTTCGACGGTGCTCGATATCGACAATAACGGCAAGATCATCCTGCTCGTTATCTGGATCATTTCGGTTATCGCCATCTGCGGCTGGCTCATCAACATCGAATACATCCGTGCGAGCCTCAATACCCAGATGCGTATCTCGGCGCTTTCGGACGAGGACCTTCGCCGCGAGATGCGCGAGCACACGGCGGCGATCCCTGCCGCCCGTCGCATGTTTGGTCTCAACGCCAGCGAGCGTGGCGCCAAGGGAGGCGAACAGCCTACGAGCCGTCTGCCGCATATCGGTGCGCATCGTAAGGCTCAAGATGCCGACGGCGCTGACAACGTAAACGGAAACGACGGGGACACCACCCCGCTTGGCAAGCACTCTAAAGGAGGTGAGGCATAAATGAAAAACATCCTGCACCTGTTTAAGCGCGATGTCCAAAACGTGTCTCGCTCCGTGATCGGCATGGTCGTCGTGATGGGCCTGATCATCGTGCCATGTCTCTATGCATGGTTTAACATCGCCGGAAGCTGGGATCCCTACGGCAATACCGGCAACCTTAAGATTGCAGTGGTCAACACCGATGAGGGTTACGAGAGCGATCTGATTCCCGTCGAGGTCAACGTGGGCGAAAACGTAACCGCCACCCTGCGCGGCAACGAGAACTTCGACTGGGTCGTCCTCAACGACCGCGATAAGGCGATTGAGGGCGTTAAGTCGGGCGCGTACTACGCTGCCGTCGTTATCCCTAAAACGTTTAGCGCCGACATGATGACGCTTTTCTCGACCGAGGTGAAGCACGCCGATATCGAGTTCTATGAGAACCAGAAGGCCAACGCCATCGCACAGATCGTGACTGAAAAGGGTTCGAGCGCCGTCCAGAGTCAGGTCAACGAGACCTTTACCAAGACCATCACGACCATCGGTCTTAAAACCGTGTCCAGCCTGCTCGACTACATGAGCACCGACCAAGTGAGCAACTTTATCGCCAACCTGTCCTCGACGCTGGGCGATTCGGTCCAGGACCTGCAGGACGTTCAGGCCAGCGCGACGTCGCTGGCGGGCATTTTGAGTTCCACGTCCGATTCGCTGACGTCGGCGGGCGGTATGCTCAAGCAGACGGGCACGGTCGATGAGTCGACTAAGCAGCTGATGGAGCATGCCAAGAGCGGTATGAGCGATTCCAAGGAAGCGCTGAAGGACGCCAACGACGCCATCAACGCCGCGATTGACGGAAGCGCGGGCTCGTTTGACAATGTGTCCGCCGAGCTTGCGAAGGCATTCGATGCCGCGAATCAACATGTGGACCTTACGGTGTCCCAGCTCAACGATGCCGCGGCGGCGCTCAACACGCGTGCCGACGATATCGACGCCACTGCTGACCAGCTCCGCAGCTTTGCCGATCAGTTGACTGACGAAAAGCTCCAGGACAGCCTCAAGTCTGTGGCAACATCGCTGAGCAGAATCGCAGTGGAGTATCGCAATAACGCCAAGGACCTGACGGCAACCGCAAAGTCCCTTTCTGACGGCATGGCAGAAGTTAACAAGTCGCGTGCCGAGGTCGATCAGGCAATCGCGGATGCCAAGGCTGGTATCTCGGGCGCCAAGTCCGACTACGATTCCACGTTCTCGGTTAAGGCCAAGGAGCTCAAGAAGACCATTTCGGGCGTTTTGGATTCGCTGAACAGCATCTCGGGCGACCTGGATAGCGCCGTAGACGGCTTGACCGACGCATCTGGTTCGCTGGCAAAGGGTCTCTCTAAGGCCGCAAGGCTGGTCAACAAGGCTTCCGATCAGCTGGGCGAGGCGTCGGACAAGATCAGCGCCTTTAAGGACGACCTCGACGGTGCCCTTATGTCGGACGATCTGGCCACGATCAAGACAATGATCGGCAACGATCCCGAGGGTCTGGCCGTGTCGCTTTCCGGTCCCGTCGCGCTCGACCGCAAACCGGTCTATCCGATCCGCAACTACGGTTCGGCCATGGCACCGTTCTACACGATTCTGTCGCTTTGGGTCGGCTCGATTGTACTGGCGGCCATGATGAAGGTGTCGGTTGACGATGAGCTCATCAACGAGCTTATCCCCGTGCGCCTGCACGAGATCTACCTGGGCCGTTACCTGTTCTTTGGCGGTCTGGCGCTGCTGCAGGCAACGCTCGTGTGCGCGGGCGACATCCTGTTCTTTGGCATCCAGTGCGACAACCCGCTGCAATTTGTGCTGGCGGGCTGGATCGCGAGTCTCGTGTTCTCCAATATCGTCTACACGCTTACGGTGTCGTTTGGCGATATCGGTAAGGCACTCGCCGTCGTGTTGCTGGTCATGCAGGTCGGCGGTTCGGGCGGCACGTTCCCCATCGAGATGACCGGCCCCGTGTTCCAGGCGATCTACCCGTTCCTGCCGTTTACCCACGGCATCAACGCCATGCATGCCGCCATGGCCGGCGCCTACCATATGGAGTACTGGATTGAGTTGGGTATCTTGGCGAGTTACCTGATTCCGTCGCTGGCCCTTGGCGTCGTCTTCCGCCGCCCGGTCATCAAAGCCAACGACTGGATCATCGAAAAGCTTGAAAGCACGAAGCTTATTTAGTTACGCGGTTTTACCAAACCGCGTAACGGCTCGACGCTGCAAACGTCCCTAAGCGGCAATCTGACGTTCAATTTCAAGGGCGCGACCAGAAGGTCAGCGCCCTTCCATTTCACGTCACCTTGCTCGCTTAGGGGCGTTTTCGCTGACGTTGCCGGAACATCGAGGTTTTCTGTACCGACGCTTTAGCGTAGTGAATTGCGTGGGTTACTTGGTTGTTGCTACAGTAGCGGGGCGTACCGGGGGTCCGGTGCGCCCCGTTTTTATTTGACCATGAGGCGGCATGCGGTCACGCGCGTGCGGACACCACGCCCAGATTGAGCGCGAGGATGTTCCATGGCCCAATACGCTGCCAACGAAATCGAAAACATGCCCGATAGCCCTGTAGCCCGTGAGGATTTGGGCGCGGGTGGTATTCCCCGGGGTGCCGGCGCACGCTCGCCGTTGTTCTGGAAAGTTCTACTGCTTTCGGTGGCGATTATCTGGGGCTACTCCTTTACCACTATGAAGGACGCACTCGACACCATTCCGGTGTTCGAGCTGGTCTACGTTCGCTTTCTCCCGGCTTCGCTGGTTATGTTCGCCATCTTCCGCAAACGCATCATCGCACACTTTAATGTTCGCAACCTTATCGTCGGGCTTGGTATGGGCGCACTTATGTGGGGCGCGTACGGTTTGCAGACGATTGGCCTGGCACAGACCACGGCGGGCAAGAGCGCGTTTTTGACGGGTACCTATTGCATCCTCGTGCCGTTTGCGAGCTATGTCCTGAGCGGAGAAAGGCTTACCCGTTACAACTTGGGCGCTGCATTGCTGTGCCTGGCGGGCATTGGCCTGGTGGCACTCGATAGCGTCGAGTTCAATGCTGGAGATGCCATCACGCTGGGCGGCGCGGTCTTCTTTGCTATCCAGATGGCGGTGACCGCCAAGTATGGCCGCAAGATGGATATCAACGTCATCACGTTTTGGATGTTTGTGGGCAATGGCGTTTTGAGCTTAATCACGTCGCTACTATTCGAGACTCAGGCGCCTCTGTCCGTGTGGACGCCGAGTTTTATCGGCGTGATGGTCTTCCTCTCGGTGGGCTGCACGTGCGTGGCACTGCTCGTCCAAAACGTCGGTCTGGCGCACGTCCCGGCCTCGACGGGCTCGCTGCTTCTTTCGATGGAGTCGCCCTCGGGTGTGCTGTTCTCGGTGTTGTTGATGGGGGAGGCGCTCACCTCGCGCCTGCTTTCCGGCTTTGCGCTCATCTTTTTGTCGATTATCTTGAGCGAGACGCATTTCGATTTCTTGCGCCGAAAATCACACCCGCATTTGTAAACAACTTGTTGCGCCGCCCTCCCGGGGCGGCATTTTTTATGTCATGCCCTTACAGTTGTACCTTGCACTTTACGCTGTCAAAGTGCGTGCTGCAAAAACGTTACTGGAGGGCATCTATGGCATCAGCTCTGTCCGATCTTCAACCGCAACCAGCGCCTCAGGCTACCGCAGCGGCGCAGACCGCTATCGGCGATGGTCTGGTCAAAGAAGCCCAGGCATTTGCCGGTGAGCTTGCCGCATGGCGCCACGATCTCCATCAGACGCCCGAGCTCGGTAACAATCTTCCGCAGACGTCTGCCTATATCCAGGCACGTCTGGACGAGATGGACATTCCCCATACCACGCTTGTCGACGGCTCCTGTGTTGTTGGCCTGATCGGTGCCGGTGCGGCCGCGGCTGCTCAGGGCAATGGTACGTGCGCGGACGAGCAAACCGGTACGGTTATCATGCTTCGCGGCGACATGGATGCCCTGCCCGTTGTCGAGGAATCGGGCGAGCCTTTCGCTTCCACCAACGGGTGCATGCACGCTTGTGGCCACGATATGCATGCGACGGCGCTGCTCGGCGCGGCCCGTTTGCTCAAGGCCCGCGAGGCCGAGCTTGTCGACGCCAATGCCACCGTCAAACTGCTGTTCCAGCCGGGTGAGGAGACCTTTGAGGGAGCCCGCGCTGCCATCGCCGATGGCTTGCTGCAGAACCCGCGCCCCAGGCTGCCTTTGCCATGCACGTCAACAGCCAATCGCCGCTCGGCCTGGTGCTCTATGGGAGCCCGGCGCTTTCGGGCGTGTACGGTTTCCGCATCACGCTGCAGGGCAAGGGCGGCCATGGCTCGAGCCCCGAGATCTGCATCGACCCCATCACGGCCGGCGTCCATGTGCACCTGGCGCTCCAGGAGCTTATCTCCCGCGAGGTGCCAGCGGCCAAGGAAGTCGCACTTACCGTTGGTAAGTTCGCTGGCGGCTTGGCGGCCAACGTCATCCCCGACACCTGTGTGCTCGAGGGAACGCTGCGCGGCTTCGATGTCGAGCTCATGACTCATCTCAAGGAGCGTATCGCGGAGGTCGTCAACGGCGTTGCCGCAACATATCGTACGCCGGCAGCCATCGAGACGCTTTCGGACGTTCCGCCGCTCGTGCTCGACAGCGATATGACCCAGGCGTCGCTTGGCTACGTGGGCGCGGTGCTGCCCAAGGCTGCCTTCCTGCCGCTGTTCCACGCCATGGCGAGCGAGGACTTCGCGTTGATCTCGAGCGAGATCCCGAGTGCGTACTTTACCGTGGGCGCTGCCGTGACTGATACGGACGAGCACTTTGCTCAGCATCATCCCAAGGCACGCTTTAGCGATACCGAGCTTCCCCTTGGCGCCGCGGCTTATGCCGCCGTCGCTCTCGGATACATTGCGGGCCACAAGGAGTAATCCATGTCCCAGCAACGTAAGTTCTTCCCCGGCTGGCTCGTGGTGGCTTCCGGCTTTGTCATCATGGCCACGTGCTACACGATTTTCGTTAACTGCATGAGCCTGTTTCAGCCGCTCGTCGTCAGCGACCTGGGCATCACGCTTGCGCAGTACAACATCTCCAACGCCATCTCCACCGTTGCGAGCGTTATCGGCTCACTTGTGATCGGTCATGTTGCCGATAAAGTAAGCGGTCGCGTTTTGGGCTCCCTCACTGTAATCGCCACCTCTGCCGTTCTTGCCGGCATGAGCTTTGTCGGTGAGCTATGGCAGGTCTACGTGCTCTTTTCTGTTCGCTCCGTTCTGTCTGTGGCTGCCCTGGAAGCCGAATGGATGCCCGTACTGTCATTCGGTTTCCAGGGCAGCCACGGGTCTACGAAATGAGCTTTTTTCCTCCGTCCCCAAGGGATCACGTAATCCGAAGGGGACGGAGGAAAAGGGATCACAAACCGCGGCGGCGTGTCTGGCCGAACGAGTCCCCATACCCTCGTTCGGTCAGACACGCCGCCGCGTTGCTGCTTTGTGCCGTATAATGTCCACTACCTATGACGCGATACAAAAGAAAGGTGTTTGCCCATGCAGGCACAGAAGGCGGAGGGAACCCGCGACCTTATCGGCGCCGAGATGCGCGCTTGGCAAAAGATGCAGCAGATCGCTGCCGGCGTGTTCGAGCCGTTTGGTTTTAAACCCATCGAGACGCCCGCGATCGAGCAGGTGGACGTCTTTGTCCACGGCATCGGCCAGTCGACCGACGTCGTGCGCAAGGAGATGTTCCGCGTGTTTAGCGGCGCCAACCTGGAGCGCGTCTTTACCGAGGGCACCGATACCAAGCTCAAGCCCAAGCAGCGCCTGGCCCTTCGTCCCGAGGGCACAGCCGGTGTGGTGCGCGCCGTCGTGGAGAACAACCTGGTGCCCCAGGGCTCCACGCCGTTTAAGGCCTACTACGCCGAGGCCATGTTCCGCGGCGAGCGTCCCCAGAAGGGCCGCCTGCGCCAGTTCCATCAGGTGGGCATCGAGTGGCTCGGCGCTCCCGATCCGGCGGCAGACGCCGAGTGCATCATCATGCTCATGGAGTTCTACAAGCGCCTGGGCTTCGACCTTTCCAAGCTTCGCCTGCTTATTAACTCGATGGGCGATGCGCAGTGCCGTCCGGCTTACCGCGAGCAGGTCAAGCAGTTTATCCTCGATCACGCCGACGAGATGTGCGATGAGTGCCGCGAGCGCGCCGAGCTCAACCCGCTGCGCGCCTTCGACTGCAAGAACGACCACTGCCGCGAGATCATGGCCGACGCCCCGCTGATGGGCGACAACCTGTGCGACGAGTGCCGTGAGCACTACGAGCAGGTCAAGCGCTATTTGGATGCGGCGGGTATCGAGTATGTCGAGGATCCCACCTTGGTGCGCGGCCTGGACTACTACACCCGTACTGTCTTTGAGGTCGAGGCTCCCGGCGCCGGTGTCGGCTCCATCGGTGGCGGCGGTCGTTATGACGGCCTGGTCGAGCTCGAGGGTGGCAAGCCCACGGCAGGCGTCGGCTTCGCTGTCGGTTTTGAACGCGCCCTGCTGGCCTTGCAGGCCTTTGGCAGCGACCTGGGTGCCGAGGAGGTCCCGTGCGTCTACGTCGCCAATGCCGGCAAGGAGCTGCGCCAGAACGTCTTTGCCATTACGCAGGAGCTTCGCGCCGCAGGTATCGTGACCGAGGCCGACTATCAGGGCCGTTCCCTTAAGGCCCAGTTTAAGCAGGCCGACAAGGTGGGCGCTAAGCTCATCCTAGTCCTGGGTGGCGACGAGCTTGCCGCCGGCAAGGTCAAGGTGCGCGACATGCAGAGCCACGACGAGGTACTGGTCGATCTGGACAACGTCGTCGAGGCGGTTCGCGAGCGCCTGTAGCGCATCTTTTTGAGCTTCGGGCCTGCTAACGTGCCCTGCTCATGGAGAGCGATTGTTACGGGGGTGTTTCGCTTTTATGCGGAATGCCCCCGTTTACGTATGCCGCCCACCGAGAAATACGACCATTTAGGGCAAAAACCTTTGCAATGCAGAAAATACTTTTGTGTGGTAAAGCGCAATCAGTGTCGAAAGTATTTCTCAAGCGCCTATAATGAATACCGCATGTTACGTGCATAGAAGGAGGAATGGGAGGAAACGTGGCTGAGAACCTAAGCAACCAGTCTGTACCCGAAGCCGCGGCGCGCGTCGCTGCCGTGGTCAACCGCCTCGTTAACCGAATCGGCTCGAATGCCGAGTCCAGGGAGCGTCTCGCCGAGATCGAGATCCCCGAGGAGCTGCGCGACAATCTGGCGCTGTTCTTGCGCCTGGAGCGCCGTGTGCTTAGCGAGTATGATCCCGAGATCGCGGACCTGTTCGACAAGATTTTGACAGCCGAGATTGTGGTCAATGCCGGCAACCCCGGTACCTGCGCTGCCGACGAAGCCGTCGACGAGCAGGGCGTGCCCACCGCCGACGAGCCCACTGCCGTGGCATTTCGTGAGGTCGTCGATTTGATCGACAGCCTGCCGCTCGATAAGCAGCAGGTCATCGTTCGCGCCTTTACGAGCTTTTTCCATCTGGCAAACCTGTCGGAGGAGAACTACCGTGTGGCGCAGCTGCGCGAGCGCGAGGCCGGTGCGTCGACCGATACCGAGGTCGATCCCGCTAACGAACTCACCGTCGCCTATCACCAGTTGGTAAACGAGATGGGTGTCGAGGGTGCCAACGAGCTGCTCGGCAAGCTTGAGTTCCACCCTGTCTTTACCGCACATCCCACCGAGGCTCGTCGTAAGGCCGTCGAGGGCAAGATTCGCCGTATCTCCAACCTGCTGGAGGAGCGTCCGCGTCTGGGCGGCTCTGACCTGGTGGAGAACGAGCGCCACATGCTGCAGGAGATTGACGCCCTGGTTCGCACGAGCCCCATCGCGCTCAAGAAGCCCACGCCGGTCGAGGAAGCCGATACCATCATCGACATCTTCGATAACACGCTGTTCGACGTTATCCCCGTTATCTATCGTCGTTTTGACGATTGGGTGCTGGGCGACAAGGCCGGTACTGTGCCGCCGCTGTGCCCGGCGTTCTTCCATCCCGGCAGCTGGATCGGTTCCGACCGCGACGGTAACCCCAACGTCACCGCCAAGGTGAGCCGTGAGGTCGCCGCCAAGTACTTTACGCACATGGTGCTCAAGCTCGAGGACAAGTGCCGCCACATCGGCCGCAACCTTACGCTCGAGGCTACCTACAGCAAGCCGTCGGCCGAGCTCATTAACCTGTGGAACCATCAGGTCGAGATGAGCCCTCGTTACACGGCCCGCGCCGAGCTGATCTCCGAGCACGAGCCGCATCGCGCCGTCATGCTCGTCATGGCCGACCGCCTGAACGCCACCGTCCGTCGTATCACCGACACCATGTACCACAGCGCCGACGAGTTCCTGGATGACCTGCGCGTCGTCCAGCGTTCGCTGGCCGCCTGCGGTGCCGTCCGTGCTGCCTACGGCCCGGTCCAAACCATCATCTGGCAGGTCGAGTCCTTCGGCTTCCACATGGTCGAGATGGAGTTCCGTCAGCACTCCGTGGTGCACGCCCGCGCCCTCAAGGATATCCACGAGAACGGTATCCATGGCGACCTGCAGCCCATGACGCGCGAGGTCATCGATACCTTCCGCGCTATCGGCTCCATCCAAAAGCGCTACGGCAAGAAGATGGCGCACCGCTACATCATCTCGTTCACCAAGAGCGCCCAGCATGTGGCCGACGTCTTTGAGCTTGCCCACCTGTCCTTTGCACACGAGGAGGATGTCCCCGAGCTCGACGTGATCCCGCTGTTCGAGCAGCTCGAGGACCTCGAGGGCTGCGTCGACGTGCTCGACCAGATGCTTACGCTGCCTGTGGTGCAAAAGCGCCTTGCCCAGACCAACCGCCGCATGGAGGTCATGCTGGGCTATTCCGACTCCTCCAAGGATGCCGGTCCTACCACGGCCATGCTTGCGCTGCACTCCGCGCAGGAGCGCATTGCCAAGTGGGCAGAGAAGAACGATATCGACCTGGTGCTCATGCACGGTCGCGGCGGTGCCGTGGGCCGTGGCGGCGGCCCGGCCAACAAGGCCGTGCTGGCGCAGCCCAAGGGTTCGGTCAATTGCTTCTTTAAGCTTACCGAGCAGGGCGAGGTCATCTTTGCCCGTTACGGCAACCGCACGCTGGCTCAGCGCCATGTTGAGTCCGTTGCCGCCGCAACGCTTTTGCAGTCGGCCCCGAGTGTCGAGAAGACCAACACCGAGACCACGCAGAAGTTCTGGGATATGGCCGAGAAGCTCAACGCCGCAAGCCACGAGCGCTATCTGGACCTGCTGAACACCGAGGACTTTACGCCGTGGTTCTCGACCGTGACGCCGCTGACCGAGGTCGGCTTGCTGCCGATCGGCTCGCGTCCCGCCAAGCGCGGCTTGGGTGCCAAGTCGCTCGACGACCTGCGTACCATTCCGTGGATCTTCAGCTGGAGCCAGGCGCGCATCAATCTGGCCGCTTGGTACGGCCTGGGTACCGCCTGCGAGCAGTTTGGCGATCTGGACCAGCTTAAGGCTGCCTACCAGGAGTGGCCGTTCTTCCGCACCTTTATCGACAACATCGAGATGTCGATCGCCAAGACCGACCAGCGCATCGCCAAGATGTATCTGCACCTGGGCGATCGCCAGGATCTGTCCGAGAAGGTCTTCACCGAGATGCAGCTCACGCGTAAGTGGGTCCTTGCCATCGTCGGTGACGAATGGCCGCTTCAGCGCCGTCGCGTGCTCGGCTGCGCCGTTCGCGTCCGTAACCCCTACGTCGACGCCCTGTCCATCGCACAGGTCCGCGCCCTTCGCGAGGTGCGTATGAACCAGGACGAGATGGCCGAGGAGAAGAAGGCCGAGTACATGAGCCTGATTCTTTCGACTGTGACCGGCGTCTCGGCAGGTTTGCAGAACACGGGGTAATCGATAGCCCTGTAGTCGTTGTCCGGGGCCGCCGTTTGTTTTCTTTCCGGCGCGTCCTCGGACATGCAAGAAGCCCTCGCTGCGCACTTCGTGCGGCGAGGGCTTCTTGCGTCCTGCGGAATGCGCCGGAAAGAAAACAAACGGCGGCCCCTACGATGTCCGGTCTTCGGTGGATTACTTGCTGGGGAAATAAAGGCGCGCTTCGCGCGTTTGGAAAGGGCTTCGTGCTGCGGAATGCATTCAGAGGGAAACCTATCGGGTCCCTTCGTCCTCGGTCTTCTGGGATTAAAGCTGAAGGGATTAAAGTGCGCTTCGCGCCCAATGCGGAGTGCGGCGAGGGCTTCTTGCGTCCTGCGGAGTGTGCCTAAAAGTAAACTGATGGCGGGCCCTGCCATGTCAGGTCTTCGGTGAATTGGCCGTTGGTTGAGGGTGGTGCTTGGGGCGACGTGCAAAAAACGGAGTTTTCAGCAGCCAAAGATTGATGCATAAGGCCATAGCCGGCTTTCGCTGCCTTTGTTGATGTTTTCGCACGACAATTGGGCCTTGGTGATGTCCGTATATGGCTGGTTTCTCGCCGCATGCTATCCAGATGGGACGAGTCATGAGGACTATCTACCTTTTGAAAGACTTTTGACACCAAAATCTTATCCCGCGATGCTAAATACTCGCAAAAATGCACACTCCGGAGGGTACTACCCTGGTACGGCTAGAAATCCATGCGCCATTTTATGCAATTAGTTGACGTATTTATGCAAGATGGCTTACACGCGCATGCCACAGGCTTGATGTTTGCTTCGGCGCTGTGTAAGCCATCCTGTCCATAGTGTCTTTCACAAGCGGCCGCGGTCCCGTTTGGGATCGTGGCCGTTTTGTTGTGGGCCAAATATGAACGTTGTGTTAATGAGTCGGTGGACGGTGGCGTTTTTCGGTGAGCGGCGTATCCTTCCAACGGTTTATCTAGTGTGTCAGTTGAAAGGAAGAGGGCGCTCGTCATTGTTTGAATGTGAACTGCCGTTTGACCACAAGACGTTGCATTTGGAGCTCGAGGATAAGAATTTCGCGGGTGTGATGGAAGGTCATCAAAACGAGTTTAAGACCACGAAATCGCAGGAAGAGCTGGTAGAGGAGTCGCTTGCCAACCCTTATGGCTCGCCTTCGCTCGAGGAGCTCTGTGCTGGCAAGAAGGATATTGTCATTATTAGCTCCGACCATACGCGTCCCGTTCCCTCGCGTGTAACGATGCCTATTCTGCTGCATCACATCCATTCCGCTGCGCCCGAGGCTCGTGTGCGTATTTTGGTTGCTACGGGTATGCACCGTCCGTCGACGCACGAGGAACTCGTCAACAAGTACGGCGAGGAGATCGTTGCCAACGAGGAAATCGTTATGCACGTCGCGACTGACGACAGCATGATGAAAAAGATCGGCACCCTGCCTTCTGGCGGCGAGTGCATCATCAACAAGATTGCGGCCGATTGCGATCTGCTGCTTGCCGAGGGCTTTATTGAGCCGCACTTCTTTGCTGGCTTCTCTGGCAGCCGCAAGTCCGTGCTGCCCGGCATTGCCAGCTACAAGACCATCATGTACAACCATAACGGTCAGTTTGTGAACGATTCCCATTCGCGTGCCGGCAACCTGTGCCACAACCACGTGAGCGAGGACATGTTTGCCGCTGCCGAGATGGCTCACCTTGCCTTTGTGCTTAACGTGGTGCTCAACGGCAAGCACGAGGTCATCGGCTCCTTTGCCGGCGATATCCACAAGGCGCACGAGGCTGGCTGCGAGTTCGTGAAGAGCCTTGCCGGCGTTGAGCCCGTTGAGTGCGAGATTGCCATCACCACCAACGGCGGCTACCCGCTCGACCAGAACATCTACCAGGCCGTGAAGGGCATGTGCTCTGCCGAGGCCACGCTTCCCGAGGGCGGCGTGATTATTGATGTCGCCGGTTGCGCCGACGGTCACGGTGGCGAAGGCTTCTATCATAACATCGCCGACAACGATCCGGCGGAGTTTGAGCGCGCCTGCATCGACCGTCCTAAGGACGAGACCCTGCCCGACCAGTGGACGAGCCAGATTTTCGCCCGCATCCTGGCGCATCACCCTGTGATTATGGTCACCGACCTGTGCGATCACCAGATGCTCAAGGATATGCACATGACGCCGGTCAACACTATCGAGGAGGCGCTCAAGCTCGCCTTTGAGATGAAGGGTGCCGATGCCAAGGTTGCCGTCATTCCCGATGGCCTGGGCGTTGTCGTCGCGCAGCAATAGTGCACGGCCCAAACGAATCGTTTATAACCGACAAGAAAGATAAGGTTTTATGCTTACCAAACTCCTCTGCGAATTCGGCGCAACGGCCCTCATGATCATCTTTGGCGTGGGCGTACACTGCGATACCGTGCTTAAGGGCACCAAGTATCAGGGCTCCGGCCACATGTTTGCCATCACCACCTGGTCTTTTGGCATCTCGGTCGCTCTGTTTATCTTTGGCGGCGCCGTGTGCATGAACCCCGCCATGGTGCTTGCCCAGTGCATCGTAGGCCTGGTGCCGTGGAGCAGCTGCATTCCCTTCATGATTGCCGATATGCTCGGCGGCTTTGCGGGCGCCGTGATCGCGTGGTTGATGTATGCCGATGAGTTCAAGGCTTCCGATGGCGTCGTCGACCCCATTGCCCAGCGCAACATCTTCTCGACCAACCCCACCACCGAGGGTACGAACTACGCCCGTAACTTCTTCTGCGAGGCTATCTGCACCTTTGTGTTCATCAGCGCCATCCTCGCTGCCGCTAGCCGCGCCGGCGAGAACGTTCTGATGCTCGCCATCTGCGTCGGCCTGATCGTTTGGGCCGTTGGCATGGGCATGGGCGGTATCACCGGCTTCGCCATGAACCAGGCTCGTGACCTTGGTCCTCGCATGGCCTATCAGGTGCTGCCGATCAAGAACAAGGCTGACAACAACTGGAAGTACGGCCTGCTCGTTCCTGGCATCGCTCCGTTTGTCGGTGCCGCTCTGGCTGCACTGTTTGTGCACGGTTTCTTGGGCATGTTCTAGTCCAAGGCTACATAGTTGTCCGCTGTCCGCATGGGGTAACTTCCCAGCGCGTCCTCGGACATGAAAGAACCCCCGCTGCGCACTTCGTGCGGCGGGGGTTTTTCGTCCTGCGGAATGCGCTGGGAAGTTACCCCATGCGGACAGCTGCGGGATCTTAGTCGCGTTGGAACAAGCAACCCGACATATATATCTGAATTTGGATGGGAGGGGCTTGTTGCTGGTAGGGGCGTTGAAGTGCGAGTGACGCTTTGGGATGCGTGGCGGCCTGGGTTGGGGCGATGCTTTGGGATGAGGTTCTTACTTAGTTGAAGAGGGGTTTTATGGCTGAGAGGTAGTCTTTGGCTACGTCCTCTTTTGGGGCTTGGAAGTTGTGCCAGGCCCACCATTGGACCAGTCCTACGAAGCTTGAGGCTATGTGGTGTAGTAGGAAGCTTCGGTCCATGGTGGCGGCGGGGCCGTTTGGGTCGGTAGGGACGGTTTCGGCTGCGCGCGACATGATGGTCTTGCGGAGGCAGTCGGCGAAGACGCGTGAGCCGGCGCCGGCTACGAGGGCTCGAACGCCCTGGCGGCGCTCCCAGAGGTTGTTGAGGATATGCTCGACCTGTACGAGCGGGTCATCGAGGGGCGTACCGTCATCGTCGAGGGCATGGGTGCAGATGTCGCGCACGAGCTCAGCGAGCAGGTCATCTTTGCTCTTGAAGAGGCCGTAGAACGTGGCCCGACCCACATGGGCGCGAGCAATGATGTCGCCGACGGTGATCTTGCCGTAGTCCTCCTCGCGAAGGAGCTCGGAAAACGCCGCAACGATGGCGGTACGGCTTTTTGCCTTGCGGGCATCCATGGTTATGCGTCCGCGTCAACGAGCAGGCAGCGGAGCGTACCGGAGCAACCCTCGTAGGGGCGCTTACCGGCGCCGTAGCCGACGGCCTCGATGCGGTAGCGGGCCGGCAGGTGCTCGGACGTGCGCAGCGCGGCGACGATGGCGGCGCCCGTGGGCGTCACGAGCTCGCCGGCGACCGGTGCAGGCGTGAGGGCGATATTGCCCGCCTGACACAGGTTGACGACAGCGGGGACGGGAATGGGCATGAGGCCGTGGGCGCAGCGGATGGTGCCGTGGCCCTCGGAGAGCGACTCGACTACGATGTCCTCAATACCCAGGTCGTCGAGGCAGATGGCGACAGAGCAGACGTCGACGATGGAGTCGACGGCGCCCACCTCGTGGAACATGACGGTGTCGGGCGTTTTGCCGTGAGCCTTTGCCTCGGCAGCGGCGAGCGCGGTAAAGATGGCGAGGGCGCGACGCTTGGCGCCATCGCTTAGCTGTGAACCGTCGATGATGGCGGTGACGTCCGCCAAAGAGCGGTGGTGATGGTGGTGGGCGTGATGATGGCCCTCGTGGCCATGGCCGTGGGCCTCATGCTCATGCGTGTGCTCGTGTTCGTGCTCGTCATGGTCATGATGATGGTGTTCGTGCTCATGTGCGTGCTCGGCAGCTGCTTCGTTGCCGTAGAGCCAGGCCATGTCGTGGTCGTGGTTCTCGAGCCCCTCTGCCAACTGAACGTCAAAGTCGCAGGCGTCGATGCCATGCTTGTTTACGCGCGTTACAGCGATCGAAAAGCCGTCGACCGGCAGCGTGGCGAGCTGTTCGCGCAGGTGCTCCTCGCTGGCGCCCAGGTCGAGCAGGGCCGCGACGGTCATATCGCCGCTGATGCCCGAAGTGCCGTCGATGATAAGCGTGTGCTGATGGTTGGACATGGAATGCTCCTTAACGGGCGCAGGATGTGCCGGCGCTCAGATGATTGATAAGACTTGCCTGGTAGGCGGCACCAAAGCCGTTATCGATATTGACGACCGATACGCCGCTGGCGCAGGAGTTGAGCATGGCGAGCAGCGCGGCTACGCCTCCAAAATTTGCGCCGTAGCCCACGCTGGTGGGAACGGCGATGACCGGACAGCTCACCAGACCGCCGATAACGCTCGCCAGGGCGCCCTCCATGCCGGCGATGGCGATGACCACCTGCGCCTGGGCAAGTTCCTCGGCATGCGCGAGCAGGCGGTGCAGGCCTGCGACACCTACGTCGTAGAGACGGTCGACCTCGTTGCCATAGAATTCGGCCGTCAACGCGGCTTCCTCGGCGACGGGCAGGTCGCTCGTACCGGCGCAGGCGACAACGATGCGTCCGTTGCCGGTAGGGGAGGGCTTGCCGCCCACGAGGGCGAGCTGTGCGTCTGGGACATATCCCAGGTCGATGCCGTTGCCGAGGAGCTTCGAGGCGCGGGCTGCCTTTTCGGCGTCCAGGCGCGTGACCAGGATGCGCACCTGGCCGGCATTGAGTAATGCTTTGATAATGGCGGCAATCTGCTCGGCGGTTTTACCGGCGCCGTAGACAACCTCGCCGGCTCCCTGGCGCACCCCGCGCGAAAGATCGAGCTGCGCAAAACCCAGATCGGCGGTTGGCGCCGTCTGGAGGCGCGTGAGGGCGACTGCCGGGGTGACTACTCCGTCGGCAACATCGCTCAGCAATTGCTCAAGATCTCGCTTATCCATATATGTTCCCTTCGACGGCGCAAAGTCTAGCACTCAAAGGGTATGTTTCCGAACACTAAGACAAAATTGTTCGGAAACTATAGGACAGACTGATTCTCTTGTTAGAAGGATCGACTAGTCGCGCAGGATGATGTCCATGGCGAGCATCAGGTTGCGCTCATCGATGGCAAACGGGGCGGCTTCGCGCGTCTTGGGCTTGGCGCAAAACGCGATGCCCGTGCCCGCGGCCTGAATCATGGGGATGTCGTTGGCGCCGTCACCGATCGCGAGGGTGTGGGCCATGTCGACACCGCACTCAACCGCCCAATCCAGCAGCTGGATGAGCTTGGACTCCTTGGTCACAATGTCTGCCGCCAGCTTGCCGGTGAGCTTGCCGTCCACGACTTCCAGACGGTTGGCCAGGCAAAAATCGATGCCCGCGGCGGCCACGATCTTGTCGGCGACCTCGTGGAAGCCGCCGCTCACCACGCCGACCTTCCAGCCCTTGCTGTGCGCCGAGCGCACAAGCTCCAGCGCGCCGGGAGTAAACGTCACGCGCTCAAAGGTGCGCTCGAACACGCTCTCATCCAAGCCGGCAAGCAGCCCCACGCGCTCCTCGAGCGCCTGCTTAAAGTCAAGCTCGCCGCGCATGGCGCGTTCGGTGATCTGTGCTACCTGCTCGCCCACGCCGGCTTCCTCGCCCAACAGGTCGATGACTTCCTGGTTGATGAGCGTGGAGTCGATATCCATAACAATGAGGCGTGCAGTCATGACGGGCCTTTCCAAGTGCTGTTTTATTGGGGCATATTGTCGCACGTGACGAGCGCGGGCGGGTGCCGCGGTGCGTCAATTGTTTCGTCTCCGTCAAGTCTTTGGGCAGGAGCTACTTTTCCGCGGCACATCGACACAGGTGCGATAAGATAGAACGCCATGTCTGGCTGCGCGGTTTACGCAGGCTGGGCAAATCTGTACGACGCCGCCCGGAACGACACGGGGCGGCACAGATCCATAAAGGAGGATCACTGGTATGAGCCAGACCCGTCCCATCGACGAGCATTCCATGCACACCCGTACCTGCGGCGAGCTTCGCCGCGAGAACGTGGGCGAAGAGGTCACCCTCACCGGTTGGGTGAGCCGTCGCCGCGACCACGGCGGCCTTATCTTCTGCGATCTTCGCGACCGCGAGGGCATCACGCAGCTCACCTTCGACCCCGAGCACTCCGACGGCGACGCCTTTAAGATCGCCGAGACCATGCGTCCCGAGTGGCCCATCAAGATCCACGGCGTCGTGCGCTCCCGTGGCGAGGAGACCACCAACACCAAGCTCGCGACCGGCGAGATCGAGGTCCTGACCGACCACGCCGAGGTTCTCAACACGTCCGTCACCCCGCCGTTCCAGATCGAGGACGGCATCGAGACCAGCGAGGACACCCGCCTGCGCTATCGCTATCTGGACCTCCGCCGTCCCGAGATGATGGCCAACCTCAAGCTGCGCTCCGACTTTACCTTTGCCATTCGCGAGGCACTGCACAACCGTGAGTTCATGGAGGTCGAGACGCCCTCCCTGTTCAAGTCCACGCCCGAGGGCGCCCGCGACTTCATCGTTCCCAGCCGCATCCAGCCGGGCAACTTCTACGCCCTGCCGCAGTCCCCGCAGCTTCTGAAGCAGCTGCTCATGGTCGGTGGCGTCGAGCGCTACTACCAGGTTGCCAAGTGCTTCCGCGACGAGGACCTGCGTGCCGACCGTCAGCCCGAGTTCACCCAGGTCGATATCGAGATGTCCTTCGTGGACCAGAACGATGTCATGAGCGCGCTCGAAGAGGTTCTTGCCGATGCCTTCGGTCGCATGGGCGTCGAGATGCCCACGCCGCTGCGTCGCATGGACTACTGGGAGGCCATGGACACCTATGGCTCCGACAAGCCCGATACCCGCTATGGCATGCACCTGGTCGACCTGACCGACATCTTTGCCAACTCCAAGTTCAAGGTCTTTGCGACCGCCGCAAATGAGGAGGGCTCTGTCGTCAAGGCCATCAACGCTAAGGGCGCCGGTGCCTGGGCACGTGCCAAGATCGATAAGCTCGCCGGCGTGGCCTCCACGTTTGGCGCCAAGGGCCTGGCATGGATCGCCTTCCGCGAGGACGGCTCCATCAACAGCCCCATCGTCAAGTTCTTCTCGGACGAGGAGATGGCCGCTCTGCGCGAGCGCATGGACGTCGAGCCCGGCGACCTTGTGATGTTCGCCGCCGGCCCGCGCCTGCTCTCTGATGAGATCCTGGGCGGTATGCGTTCGCACATGGCCAATGCGCTTGAGATCAAGCGCGAGGGTCACGACTTCCTGTGGGTCGTCAACTTCCCGCTGTTCCATTGGGACGAGGATCGCAAGGCCTATGCTGCCGAGCACCAGCCCTTTACCCTGCCGACCGAGACCGACATCGCCAAGATCGAGGCCGATCCCCTGGCAGCCGGTTCGTGCACCTACGACTTTGTCATGGACGGCTTTGAGGCCGGCGGTGGCGGTATGCGTATCCACAACGCCGAGATGCAGATGTCCATGCTCAAGCTCCTGGGCTTTACCGAGGAGCGCGCCGAGTCTCAGTTCGGCTTCCTCATGGAGGCCCTCAAGTTTGGTGCGCCCCCGATGGGCGGTTTCGCTCTGGGGCTGGACCGCGTGTGCATGCTGCTTACCGGTTCCGACTCCATCCGCGACGTCATGGCGTTCCCCAAGACGGCCAGCGGCTCTGACCTTATGTCGGGCGCCCCGAGTGCCGTTAGCGGCGCCCAGCTCAAGGACGTCAGCCTGCGCCTGATGTAGGCGAGCGGCTACATATTGCCCGTAACGAGGGAAGGACGCGTGCCTTCCCTCGTTTTTTATGCGCCGAGGTTGAGAGGGCTTGGGATGACCGGGCGTCGCGGAAAGCGCGACCCAGAATTCGGCAAAATAATGGGGCACAGTTTCCGGTTGAGCTGTCTAACGGAAACTGTGCCCCAGAACGAGCGCTCAAAACGGGACAGGCTTTCCGCAACAACTGTCTGGCGAAAAGCCTGCCCCAGTTTCTTATAGCGAGTCTCTCTGGATCAGCTGCATGTGCATCACGGAGGTGGTTGGCTCGGCACCCTTAATCATGTCGAGCGCAATGTTGGCGGCCATGTGGCCTTCTTCGCGCAGGGGCTGGCGGACGGTCGTGAGCGCGGGGACGCAGCGCGTCGCAATCTCGTGATCGTCGAAGCCGACGACAGAAACGTCCGCCGGAACGGATAGGCCTGCCTCGTTGAGTGCGGTGATGACGCCAGCCGCGATACGGTCCGATCCGCAGAGCACGCCATCGAAAGCGATCTCGCGCGCGAGGATCTGGTGCATGGCCTGATAGCCGTCTCCGTTGTTCCAGCCGGTATAGATAACGTTTGCGTCTGGGAGGTCTTCGCCCAAGACGGCGCGGTAGCCGCGCAGGCGGTCGACAACAGCGGGGTTGTCTTGCGGTCCCAACACGGCGACGATATCTTTGCGCCCGCGCTCCTTCATGGCGAGTGCCGCAAAGTGTCCGCCCTCTTCGTCGTCAGAGTAGACTGTCGAAAACACATCGCGATAGAGGTGGCCCTCGAGCTGGCCGCACAACACGGTGGGTACGCCCAGCTCGCGCAGTACCTCGAGCAGCTCGCTGCCCTTGTAGGGGGAGACGTCGATCACGGCGTCGAACGAGCGGCGCTCAAAGTGCTCGCGTGCGCGGTTGCGCTCATGCGTAGAAGACGCCTGCAAGATAACGGGCAGATAGGACGACTCCGACAGTTCCTCGGTAATGCCGCTCAAAAACTCGCTATAGGTGGGGTCGCTGAAGAGTTCACTCAGGGGCTCGGTCACGAGTACGGCGATGATTTCCGTGCGCCCGACAGCGAGCGCTCGGCCACGAGCGTTGGGGACAAAATTGACTTCCTTGGCCGCCGCGCGGACGCGCTTTTTGGTTTCCTCGCTAATGCGGGGCGAATCGTTGAGAGCGCGCGATGCCGTGGAGCGCGACACGCCGGCAGCTGCGGCAACCTCGGCAAGCGTAGGTGCGGTGCGAACTGGTTGGGTCATGGCGTCTCCTGGAAAATGCGGTCGATGTTGTCGCTGATACGGGCTGGTGCGGATACAGCTTACTATAGTGCGCCTGAACAGCGTTCATGATATCCGGTGACCGGTGTCGTTTTGCAACCAAGCCGCAATCGAATACGTCTCGTATGGGTGAGATATCAGCGGGCGTGGGGGTTGCCTACGAGCTTAAGAACGATGTCTTGCGCTGAGTTTCGATACTCAGGGTGACATAAGTGTCGCGGTTGTACAACCGGTTGCACCGTTAACCCGGCCAAATCGACCGTTCAGCGGACAACCGGTTGCACAGTTTTTTGCATCGCCCGTAAGATAAGGACAACCGGTTGCACAAGAATCACTACGATGACGAAGGAGCATCACCATGGACGCCATTAACGATTGGGAAAACCAAGCGCTCACCCACAGGAACCGCCTGGCACCCCATGCGTACTTTACGGGTTACGAGACCGCCGATCTCGCTGCAACGTACAGCCGCGAGCTGTCGCGCGGGTTTGTCCAGCTGTCCGGCTCGTGGCAGTTCCGCCTCTTTGAGGGCCCCGCTGCCGTCTCCAACGAGGAGCTCTCCACGTACGAGCCCGAGTGGGATCACGTGGAGGTTCCGCACCTGTGGCAGGTAGACGGCTATGGCAACCTTGCCTACACCGACGAGGGCTTCCCGTTCCCGGTGGATCAGCCGTTCGTTCCCTCTGACGATCCCACGGGCGTGTACCAGCGCATCGTCAACCTTCCCGCCGTGCCTGCCGGCGCTCGCGAGATCATTCGCTTTGACGGCATCGAGAGCTATGGCGAGCTGTACGTCAACGGTCAGTTTATCGGCATGACCAAGGGTTCGCGCCTGTCTGCCGAGTTCGACGTGACCGACGCGCTTGTCGAGGGCGACAACCTGTTTGCGGTCAAGGTTCTGCAGTACAGCGATGGCAGCTATATCGAGGACCAGGACATGTGGTGGGCATCGGGCATCTTCCGCGATGTGTACCTTATGCAGCGTCCCGCCGCGCACCTGGTCGACTTTAGGTTCCGCACGCACCGCGAGGGCGATACCGCTTTGATTACGCTCGATACGGTGGCCGAGGGCGCTTCCCGCGTCGTGTTTACGCTCAGCGATGGCGAGAACGTGGTGGCTACGGGCGAGTGCGTCGACGGCCATGCCGAGTGCAGCGTGACCGATGCCCACTTCTGGAATCCCGAGGACCCCTTCCTCTATGACCTTACGTTTGAGGTCTACGACGGTGACCAGGTCAGCGAGTACGTCCCACATCGCCAGGGTCTTGCCGAGGTGACGGTCGAGGGCAATCATATCTACCTCAACGGCACTTACTTTAAGATGCATGGCGTCAACCGCCACGATCACGACGATCACAAGGGTCGCGCCGTGGGCCTCGATCGCATGCGCCGCGACCTGGAGCTCATGAAGCGGCACAACATCAACGCGGTGCGCACCTCTCACTATGCCAATGACCCGCGCTTCTACGAGCTGTGTGATGAGTATGGCATCATGCTGGTCGCCGAGACCGATATGGAGAGCCACGGCTTCGAGAATATCGGCAATATCGCCCTGGTCACCGACGACCCGGCATGGGAGCCGGCCTACGTCGACCGCATTGAGCGCCTGGTGATGCAGGAACGCAACCATGCCTGCATCATTATGTGGTCGATGGGCAACGAGAGCGGCTATGGCTGCAACATCCGCGCGATGTACGCCAAGGCTCACGAGCTCGATGATCGTCCGGTCCATTACGAGGAGGACCGCAACGCCGATACCGTCGACGTCATTTCCACGATGTACTCCCGTGTTTCGCAGATGAACGACTTTGGTGAGCATCCGTTCCCCAAGCCGCGCATCAACTGCGAGTACGGTCACTCCATGGGCAACGGTCCCGGAGGCCTGTCCGAGTACCAGGAGGTCTTCGATCGCTGGGATTGCATCCAAGGCCAGTTTATCTGGGAATGGTGCGACCACGGTTTGGCTGCTGTGACCGAGGACGGCGTTGCCTACGATATGTATGGTGGCGACAACGGCGATTACCCCAACAACAGCAACTTCTGCATCGATGGCATGGTGTTCCCCTGGCAGCAGCCGAGCCCGGGCCTTACCGAGTACGGCCAGGTCATCTGCCCGGTCCGCATGGCTTATGACGCCGAGGCAGGCGAGCTGACCGTCACCAACAAGCGTTGGTTCACCACCCTCGAGGATGTCTGCCTGTCGGCCGAGACCCTGGTGGACGGCGACGTGGCCTGCCGCAAGACGCTCATGCCCGGCGCGGTTGCCCCCGGCGAGTCCGTCCAGCTGCCGCTGGTGATTCGCGAGGCCGCAGTGGGCGAGACCCTGCTGACCGTGCGCGCCTACACCATGGCCGCTCACGTCTGGTGCGAGCCGATGTTCCAGCTGGGCGCAAGCCAGTTTGCCATCGCAAACCATCCGGCGCCGGCCATCGTGCCCCCCGCTCGTCCTGAGCTTACGGTTGAGGAGACCGAGCAGGAGATCCGCATCCACTCCCTCAACGGCGAGCTGACCTTCAGCAAAGTCAACGGTACCGTGAGCGAGTGGAAGGCATCCGGCCGCGACGTAATGGCCTCTGGTCCCCAGGTTGGTTTTTGGCATCCGCTCGTCGATAACCATGCCCAGGAGTATGACTCACTGTGGAAGGACAACTTCCTCGATGTGATGCAGACGTCTACCCGCAAGGTTTCTTGGAAGCAGGATGGCAATGCGGTCGTCGTTACCGTGAGCCAGCGTATCGCTCCTCCCGTCCGCGCGTTCGGCATGCGCGTCGAGCTCGTCTACACCGTGCTTCCGAGCGGTCGCGTCGACCTCAAGGTTTCCGGCGAGCCCTACGGCGATTACTCGGATATCATCCCGCGCATCGGCATCTCCTTCGAGGTCCCCGGTTGCGATCGTGCCGTCGAGTGGTATGGCCACGGCCCGGGCGAGAACTATCCGGACTCGCTGCGCGCCAACCCGGTCGGTCATTACCGCACTACGGTCGACGACATGTTCACGCCCTACGTTATGCCTCAGGATTGCGCTAACCGCGAGGGCACCCGTTGGGTCGCCCTGCGCTCTAGCCACGGTGACGGTCTGGTCGTGACACGTCCGAGCGACGCCGCTTCCAACCCGTTCTCGTTCTCGGCATGGCCCTATAGCTGCGAGGCCATCGATAACGCCAAGCACGTCTACGACCTTGTCAAGGGCGACACGGTTACGGTCAATATCAACGACCAGCTGCTCGGCCTTGGTTCGAACTCTTGGGGTTCCGAGGTGCTCGATTCCTACCGCACCCGTTTTGAGAGCTTCAGCTTTGAGGTGTCCCTGCGACCGCTGACGTCTGCCGATCTGGCTCAGGCGCTGGCACCCATTAAGGAGGCATAAGTCATGCATGTCTTTAACTCGCGCGCCGATTTCGACGCTCAGATGAAGTCCGTCAAGAAGTGGATGCGCACCGGTCAGGCGCTCGATGGCGTTGCCGACCTGCAGCACGACGTGGCTTACTCCATCGGCGACTCGTTGGTGTACTGGTGGGTCTATGCCCGCGAGGCCGCTACCGCCGATCTGGTCGGTCACCGTCGCTACCATGCCGTGCTCGCTCCGCTCGACGGCGACCTGACCGTCGAGGTGGCTTCCAAGGCGGATCTTACCTGCACGCGCACTTACAGCGATATCGACGATCGCGAGCGCTTTGAGGGTATGGGGGAGACCGTGACGATTCCCGCCGGCGGCGTTGCCGTCGTCGAAATTGACGAGGCCTACCGTGTCGTGGCCGATGTCGCGGATTCCCGCGTTGTGGTACTGCACGTGACGGTTGAAGGTTATTCCTTCCCCAACAAGTAGTATTCGTCCGTTTGGGCGTTTGCTTAGCGCCGTTAAGGGGGATGGCTTTGTTGACTCCCTTTTCCCCATTCCCCTTAGCAGGTGCGCCGTCCACGATTGCGCTTGCAGTCCGGACGGTTTTAGATGAGATATAACGGATGATTGGGAGGGCTTATGAGCTCTGAAAAACGAGGAACGATTGGTTCGTTCGCTCTGCTGGGCATGACGGTCGCCGCCGTGTTCGGTATCAAGAACATCATCAACAACAACGCGGCCATCGGCTTGGCAGCTGCGCCGTCGTTCTTCTTCGCCACGCTTTTGTACTTTGTCCCCTATACCCTGGTTACCGCCGAGTTCGTCGGCCTTAACAAGGACTCCGAGTCGGGCGTGTACGCCTGGGTCAAGACCTCGATGGGCGGCCGCTGGGCATTCCTGACGGCGTTTAGCTACTGGTTCGTTAACCTGTTCTACTTTGCGTCCGTCCTGCCTAACGTCATCATTTACGCGAGCTACGTGTTCTTTGGTGCCAATGCCGAGCTCTCGCAGCTGTGGATCACCATTATCGAGATCGTCGTCTTTGCTATCGCCACGTGGGTTTCGACCAAGGGCGCTAAGTGGATCGGCTCCATTTCCTCCTTCGGCTCGACCGCGGCTCTCGGCCTGACTGCCGTGTTCATCTTGCTGTCCCTGGCTGCTGCCTTTGGCGGCGTCGAGTTCGCTACGGCTCCTACCCCCGCTAACATGGCTCCCGACACGACCAACTTCGCAACTATGTGGGGCTTCTTCGGTACGCTTGCCTGGATCATCCAGGGCGTTGGCGGCGCTGAGTCTGTCGGCGTGTTCCTTAACGACCTTAAGGGTGGCGTCAAGGCCTTCGTGCGCACCGTCGTTATCGCCGGCCTGACCATCGGCCTTCTGTATGCAGGCGCTTCGCTGCTGGTCAACCTGTTCATTCCCGAGGGCGGCGTTGCCATCTCCACCGGTATCTTCGACGTATTCGGCGCTGTCTTTGCCCACTTTGGCATTCCCATGGAAGTGTCCACGCGCGTCATTGGCCTGATCCTTCTCGCTGCCACGCTGGGCTCCCTCATGATGTGGACCTCTGCTCCCATCAAGGTCTTCTTCACCGAGATCCCCAAGGGCGTCTTTGGTAGCAAGATCGTCGAGCTCAACGAGCACGGCATTCCTGCCCGCGCTGCCTGGCTGCAGTTTGCCATCGTCGTCCCCATCCTGATCATCCCGGCCCTGGGCTCCGGCAACCTAGACGACCTGCTCATGATCGTCACCAACATGACGGCTGCCACCGCTCTGCTCCCGCCGCTGCTGATCCTGCTTGCCTACTTTATGCTGCGCAAGAACTTCGACGCTGCTCCCCGTGGCTTCCGCATGGGTTCGCGTACCTTTGGCCTGGCCATTGCTGCATTCCTACTGGTGGTCTTCTGCTTCGTGCTTATCTGCGGCACCATCCCGCTCGATCAGCCTCTGTGGCTGACACTGGTCTACAACGTTGGCGGTGTAGTTATCTTCCTGGGCCTTGCCGTGATGTGGTACAACCGCTACATCAACCGCCTGCGCGAGACCGATCCCGAGGCTGCCGAGAGCGAGCTTCGCCCCTCCGTCCTCGACATGATGGAGTAGCGGCTAGGATTAATCTGCGGCTGTGGAATAAATCGATTCCCTTTCCTAAGGAGGGGCCTTACGAGGCCCCTCCTTTTGTGTTTTGGGACATGGTTTTGGACCCCGTGGTCAAAAAATGCCAAATATGAGTACTGTTGCAAAAGAGGTGTCATATTTTTCGGCCCGTTCTGAGCGAAAATGGGCTCAAAATCAATTTATCTAACCCCCTTTAAAGGGCGTTTGACGGCTTTCAACCTCTTCGAATCGCTCAAAGTAGGCACTTTGCTCTCGATTTTGCTGCTACTAAATTGGTGACAGTACTCATATTTGCCACTTTTTGCCCACGAGGTGTTCAGAGGAGCTCTCGACAAGCATCTAACGCTACAATAACTACCACGTGGCTGGGTTTGCCGGCCGAATGTGCGATGCCGCGGGAGGGGACATGGTCGAGTTTACAAAGACGATTAAAGATCCGTTGGGACTGCATGCCCGCCCGGTTGCGCTGCTTTACGACATCATTGCCAAGCATCGTAGCAACGTATCGGTCAGTATCGGCGATCGCCATACCGACGGCCGCGATGTAATGGGGCTCATGGCTCTCTACGGCGAGTGCGGCGAGGACATCATCTTCCGCGTTTCGGGCGTAGACGAGGCTTCCTGCGTCACGTCGATCAGAAACCTCTCGCTCTAAGCATGACAGGGCGCGGCAAAGGACAGCTCTTTGCCGCGCCTTTTTGTTTCGTATAGGAAACTTTTTCGGAATCTAAATGGGGACCCTTTCCAAAAAGTTAACCACGTGCTAGTTTACTAAAGCGAACATAGATGTGGTTAACTTTTACCGCGTCGATGTTGAGGACGAACTGACGTTAGGAGCCACTCATGTCTTGCGGACCGCAGATGCCGGCAATGCCGCTTTCGATGGTAAAAGCGGGCGAAACCGTGCGCGTGTCTCGTGTAAAGGGCAATGAGGATATGAAGCACCACCTCAAGGACCTCGGCTTTGTCGAGGGCAGCGAAATTCACGTGGTGAGCTCGAGTGGCGCCAATATCATCGTCACGGTGCTGGGCGCACGCTTTGGTATCGATTCCAAGGTTGCCATGCACATCATGACCGTCAGTTAGTCCGCAGCATTTAAAAAACCGAAAGGGGGACAAGTAAATGAAGACGTTGGGTGACGTTAAGGTGGGCGAGAGCTCCACCATCGTCAAGCTTCACGGTGAGGGTGCGCTTCGCCGCCACCTTATGGACCTGGGGCTCATCAAGGGCACTTCGTTCAAGGTCGTAAAGGTTGCACCGCTCGGAGATCCGGTCGAGATCAACGTGCGTGGCTACGAGCTCTCCATCCGCAAGGAGGAGGCTGCCGTCGTCGAGGTCCAGTAAGGGCCGGCGGCACATATTTCTGCAGATAAAGTTAGGTTTTTCTAACTTAATGCAGCATCTTTGAAGCACATTATCCAGCCTGCGCGGAGAAAGCAGCGCGGGCACACAAGGAAGAAGGATTGAATGGCGGATTCTCAGATCCATGTCGCGCTGGCGGGTAACCCCAACTGCGGCAAGACCACGCTTTTCAACCTGATCACCGGCGCCAACGGCTACGTTGGCAACTGGCCCGGCGTCACGGTTGAGAAAAAGGAAGCCAAGCTCCTAAGCGACAAGAACGTCACGATTACGGACCTTCCCGGCATCTACTCGCTTTCCCCCTACAGCCCTGAGGAGCAGTGCTCGCGCGACTACCTCATGAGCGGCGAGCCCGATGTCGTCGTCCAGGTGGTCGATGCCACCAACCTCGAGCGCAACCTGTACCTGGTGCTTCAGGTTATCGAGACCGGCCTGCCCGTGGTCGTCGCCCTCAACATGGCCGACTTGGTCGAGAAGAACGGCGATAAGATCGACACGGACAAGCTCTCCAAGAAGCTCGGCTGCCCGGTCATGATGATCTCGGCTCTTAAGAACAAGGGCATCACGGAGCTGTTCGAGCAGGTCAAGAAGTCCGCTGCTTCCAAGGGCCAGGTGCCGGAGCACAAGTTCGATTCCTCCATCGAGGACGTTCTGGACCACATCGAGAACAACCTGCCGGCGAGCGTTCCCGCCAACAAGCGTCGCTACTACGCGGTCAAGCTGTTCGAGCGCGACGCGGACGCCTGCAAGCTCATCAACCTCACTAAGGAAAAGGCCGCTCGCGTGGAGCAGCTGGTCGCCCAGTGCGAACAGGACTGCGACGACGACGCCGAGTCCATCATCACCGGCGAGCGCTACGGCGTGATTGCCCACATCATCGACGAGTGCCTCACCAAGGCTCCGGCCAAGATGAGCACTTCCGAGAAGATCGACCGTGTGGTTACCAACCGCATCCTGGGCCTGCCGATCTTTGTGGTCATCATGTTCTGCGTGTACTACATCGCCGTTTCTACCCTCGGCGGCACGGTGACCGACTTCACCAACGACCAACTCTTCGGCACCGACGGCTGGTACGCGCTCGGTCAGGGTCGCGACGCCTATGACGCAGCTGTTGAGGCTGCGGGCGACAACGCCGACTCGGTCGACCCGGCGCAGTACGGCCCCTATGTCCCGGGTATCACCACCGTGGTGCACGACGCCCTTGTGGCGGGCGGCACCGAGGACGGTGGCCTGGTCGATTCGCTGGTCTGCGACGGCATCGTCGGCGGCCTGGGCGCCATCTTCGGCTTTGTGCCGCAGATGTTCCTGCTCTTTGTGATGTTGTCTTTCCTGGAGGACTGCGGCTACATGGCCCGCGTCGCCTTCATCATGGACCGCGTGTTCCGCCGCTTTGGCCTGTCCGGTAAGTCCTTTATCCCCATGCTCGTGTCCTCGGGCTGCGGCGTCCCCGGCGTCATGGCCACCAAGACCATCGAGAACGAGAAGGACCGCCGCATGACGGTCATGACCACCACGTTCATTCCCTGTGGCGCCAAGCTGCCGATCATCGCCCTGCTCATGGGCTCCATCATCGGCGATTCTTCCACCACCGCCGCATGGATCAGCCCGCTCTTCTACTTCCTGGGCGTCTTTGCCGTCATCGCCTCGGGCCTCATGCTCAAGAAGACCAAGCTCTTCGCCGGCCGTCCGACGCCGTTCGTTATGGAGCTTCCTGCCTACCACTTCCCGGCGATCCGCTCTTGGGCGCTGCACGTGTGGGAACGCTGCTGGGCCTTTATCAAGAAGGCCGGCACGGTCATCTTCGCGTCTACCGTCGTCGTTTGGTTCCTCTCCAACTTTGGTAGCTATAACGGTTCCTTTGGCTTCCTGCCTGCGATGGACGGCATCCCCGAGGAGTTTATGGACTACTCCGTGCTTGCCATGCTCGGCAACCTGGTCGCTTGGATCTTCGCCCCGCTCGGCTTTAGCACCTGGCAGGCAACTGCGCTGACTGTCTCTGGCCTTGTCGCCAAGGAGAACGTCGTCGCCACCGCCGGCTCGCTGCTGTCGGTTGCTGACGCCGCCGAGACCGACCCGAGCCTGTGGACCGCGTTTGCCGGCATGTTCCCGACTATGGGCGCCTGCGTTGCCTTCGGCGCTTTCAACCTGCTGTGCGCCCCGTGCTTTGCCGCCATGGGCACTATCCGCAATCAGATGGACTCCGGCAAGTGGACCGCGATTGCCATCGGCTACGAGTGCGCCTTCGCTTGGGTCATCGGCCTGTTCATCAACCAGTTCTACAACCTGCTTGTCCTTGGCCAGTTTGGTATCTGGACGGTTGTGGCCATCGTGCTGCTGGTTGCGATGCTCTTCCAGATCTTCCGTCCCATGCCCAAGCACGCTTGGACCGACGAGGATGAGACCAACACCGCTTCCGCCGCAGTTTCCGCTTAAGTCCGAATAAGGATTAGCCCCTTTCCACGAGCCCGGGTGTCCCAGCGACACTCGGGCTTTTTGGTGGGGGAGATGTGGCGTTTCCGCAGATAAAACCGACCAAAATAAACCTGTCCCTTTTTGGTAGGTGGAGAATGGGGTAAAGTAAGTGGTGGTTAACTAGAGGAGGCTTGCTATGGCACCTATCGATATTGTTGTACTGGCTGTTATCGGCATTGCGTTTGCCGCCGTGTGCGTGCGCATCTACCGCAAGGGCACCTGCGCCGACTGCGCTCAGGGTGGCGTTTGCACGGGGCATTGTTCTAACAAAAAAACCTGCGCCGCGCTTAAGGGCGTAGACAAGATCGCCGAAGACTTGGGTCGCGGTATCAAATAAGGTCCAGGCATCCAGGCACCTCGCGAGTATCCGTTCGCGGGGCGCTTTGTGCATTTGGACGCGAGCGCGGCGAGTTGAAGAGTATTTTTGGGGTATCGCTAACTATGTGGTCAACGGCCCGCTCACCGTGGTTCATGCCGTGGCAGGCGCTAAGCTCGCCGTCGAAGGCATGACCAACTACCTGGGCCTCTAACTCCATCCCACCCATCAGTTGCGGTGAAATACGGACTGTTTTGGCTGTCAAAGGCCTCATCTACTCCGTATTCCACCGCAACTTTTTTGTGGGGTGGGCTAGAGACGCTGCATGCGGTACCCGACACCCATGTGCGTCTGAATCATCTTGGGGTGAGAGGGGTCTGCCTCGATCTTCTTGCGCAGGGTGCGCATGAACACGCGCAGGCTCGCCAGATCGCTGTCCCAGCTCGTGCCCCATATCTCGCGGGTGATGAAGGTGTGGGTGAGCACCTTGTCGACGTTTTTCGCCAGAAGGACGAGCAATTTGTACTCGGTTGGGGTGAGCGAGAGCTCGCGTCCGTCTTTCGTCGCGTATCCCGCGGCGTAGTCGATATGCAGCGGACCGTTGTCGAACGTGCTCGCTTCTGTCGACTCGCTCGACGCCATCGAGGAGCGCCTCAAATTCGCACGGACGCGCGCGAGCAACTCATCCACAGAAAAGGGCTTGGTGAGGTAGTCGTCTGCCCCTGCGTCAAGTGCTGCAATCTTGTCGGAATCTTCGGAGCGCGCCGAAATGACGATAATGGGGACTGCCGACCAGCTTCTGATCTTCGTGATGACCTCGATACCGTCAATGTCGGGAAGGCCGAGGTCGAGCATGATGAGGCTGGGACCGTGCGACACCGCATCCATGATGGCAGCCTGGCCGTTGCAAACCTTGCTCACGACGTAGCCGTGGAGGTCAAGCGCGGTCGAAACGAGGTTTTGAACGGTCAGGTCATCTTCGACCAGGAGGATGCGTGGCTTAGCGGCATTATTCATGAATCTCGATCTCCTCGGCGGGCAGGGTAAAACGGAAGACGGCCCCATGGGGGTGGTTGTCGCGAACTTCGATGACGCCGCCATGTGCCTCCACGATGGAGCGGCAGAGAAACAGCCCAAGGCCGATGCTTCGACGCGAATCCACGGGCTGCGTATTGCTTGAGGTGAAGAAGCGCTCAAAGATATGAGGCTTGTCGCAGTCTGCCACACCCGGCCCATCGTCTGCGACGTCCACCACGACGAACGCACCCTCGCGACGTGCGCTGATGGTGACAGTCGAGTCCTCGGGCGTGTATTTGAAGGCGTTCATGATGAGATTCGTAAGCACCTGCATGATGAGATGGACGTCGATGCGTACCAGCAGGATGTCGTCAGTGTGCTCGATGGTGACGGCACGTCCATGCGATGCTTGGGCGACATGGCTGAGGGCGGCCTCGATGACCTCGTCGATGAGCTCGGATGTTAAGTTGAGGCGAATGGTGCCGTCCTCGACGCGTGTGATGGCGAGGAGGTTCTCCACGGTATCGATAAGCCAGAGGGAGTCATCGTAGATGGCATCGGCAAGATCGCAGCGTTGTTCGAGGCTAAGCCTCTCGTCGCTCTTCCGAAGGATTGCCGCAGATCCGGATATAGCCGTGAGGGGTGTCCTCAAATCGTGGCCGATGGAGCGCAAAAGGTTGGCGCGCAGCTGCTCGTTTTTCGCCAAGACCGCAGCCTCTTCGCGCTCTTGCGCCGCCCGGTCACTTTCGAGCGCCAAGGCGCATTCACCTACGATAGATAGGACGATCGAATGCTCGAAGGCTTCGATCTCGCGCCCCTCCAGGTCGATGCCGATGACACCGAATACCTTGTCGCCGGTGCGAACCGCGAGGTAGAGACAGCGCGCCTCAGGCAGGGTCCGCGTGCTTGCGCCCGCGCGCTTGTTGTTGGTGTAGGTCCAGGTTGCAACGGCGCGCTCGTAGTCGGTGAGCAGCGACGCGGATCGGTTTTCGGTGCCAGCTGACTCATAGAGCGCCTTGCCGAGCGTGCCGTGTTCGGCGGTGTAGAAGACCACGTCGAGTTTTAGCAGTTTGACGAGTTGGTTCATGGCGACGCGGGCACACTCCTCCGCGCTATGGGCTTGCTGCAAGAGCTGGTTCGTTTCGAGGAGTACGCGCGTTTTGAATGCGTTCTCGGCGGAGGTACGGGCGTTGTCGGCGATGCGCGCAGTTAACTCGCCGGCGACCATAGCGGTAGCGAACATGATGCCGAACGTGACCAGATAGCTTCGGTCGTAGCTGGCGAGCGAAAACAGAGGCGTGACGAAGCAGAAGTTGTAAAGCACTACAGAGAGTACGCTCGATACGATCGTGCAGATACGCCCCGTCGTGGTGACGGCGGTCAGCAGGGCCGTGAGGATATAGAGGGATATGATGCTGGAATCGGCAAATCCCAGATGGCGGAAAGCCGTGCCGATCGCCGTGGCGACAAGAGAGAGGGCCAGCGTGCGAAGCACGTCTCGGCTGCTGGGCGGCTGCAGGGCGACCGCGCGGCGGCGTCCTTTGGGCCGGGAGGGCGGAGTCGACTGGTCTGGAATGATGTAAATGTCGAGGTTCGGGGCGAATGTTATGAGCTGTTCTACGAGAGATTTGCGGCCGAAGAGGGCCTGACGGACGCTGCTGCGCTCGCCCGTGCGCCCCATGACGATCTTCGAAATACCCGACAGGCGCGCGAACTCGGAGATCTGAAACGCGATGTCGTCGCCATAGACGGTTTCCATATGTGCTCCGAGCTGCTCGGCTAGGGCGATATTGGCTGCAAGCTTGGCGCGCTCATCATCGCTCATGGCTTGCGTGCGCGGGCTCTCTACGAACAGGGCGACGAGCTCGCTGCGAAACGCTTTCGCCATGCGTGCGGCGGCACGGACGATGCGGGGATTGGTCGGCGCCGGGGAGACACAGACTAAGATACGCTCCCTGGTGTAGTAGTCACGGTTTCCCAGCACGCGTGCGGCATCTGTGAGGTGGCCGGTGCGATCGGCGCAGCGGCGCAGCGCGATTTCTCGGAGTGCGGTGAGGTTCTCGACGGTAAAAAAATGCTGTTGCGCTCGGTCGGCTTGTGCGGGACGGTAGACGAGGCCGGCGCGAAGGCGCTCAAGTAGGTCTTCGGGCTCTATGTCGACGAGCTCGACCTGGTCGGCATCATCGAAGATACGGTCGGGGATTCGTTCGCTCACGACAACGCCGGTGATGGATGCAACCATGTCGTTTAGGCTCTCGATGTGCTGAACGTTCACGGTCGTATAGACGTCGATGCCCGCATGTAGAAGTTCCTCGACGTCTTGATAGCGTTTGTCGTGGCGAGACCCCGGCGCATTCGTATGGGCAAGCTCGTCGACAAGGATGAGCTGAGGGGCGCGTTCGATAGCCGTATCTAGATCGAACTCGCTGAGCGCAATGCCGTTGTGCTCGATGAGTTTACAGGGCACGTTCTCAAGCCCTTGTGCAAGATGGGCAGTTGCTGGACGTTCGTGCGGCTCGATGTATCCCGCGACGACATCGACACCTCGCCGCTTGGCGGCGTGGGCGGCTTGAAGCATCGCATAGGTTTTACCTGTGCCAGCAGCGTAGCCAAAGAAAATCTTGAGGTGTCCCCGGCTGGTTCGAGCGTCGTCGGCGACCTCGTCTTTCTCAATTGCCTTGAGGATGAGGTCTGGATTGACGCGAGTGTCCGATGCGTCGCGCTGCATAGCGTAGCCTTTCTGAAGCGTTGTCCATGCGTGCATACGCGGTGAGGGCGCCGCTGTATGCTCGCGAGGTCGAGTATAGGCGCACTGCAGCAGCAATAGTGCTTTCTACCTGCATCTTTACGGCATCTTAAGGTCGTGAGCCCCAGCCCTCACGCCTCTTTAATCCCTAGAAGCGTTTACTGTCCCCAGGCGCTTGCGAGAGCAGGCGTCCGAGGCATCGGACCGCGCGTGAAAGGGGCGGTGAATGGACATCCTCATTCCCATCATCGGAGTCGTCTGCATTGGACTCCTTATCTATTACATCTACATTCTGATGAGGAGTGATTCGTAAACTATGGACGCTGCGATTCAGTACATCTTGTACTTTGCCGTGCTCGTCGTCCTGGCCGTTCCGCTCGGTCGGTTCATGGCCCATATCATGGATGGTGAGCATACGTTCCTGTCGCCTGTGATTGCTCCTGTGGAGCGTGGCGTCTATCGTCTGCTTCGCATCGACGCGGCAGAGCAGATGGGGTGTAGGCGCTATCTGGCGAGCGTGCTGGTCTTTTCGGGGATCGGCCTCGTGGCTCTTGTGGCACTCCAGGTGCTTCAGTCCTTCTTGCCAGGCAATCCCCAGCACCTGCCGGGTGTGTCATGGAACCTGTCGTTCAATACGGCTGCTTCCTTCATAACCAACACTAACTGGCAGTCCTACTCCGGTGAGACCACCCTGTCCTACCTTGTGCAGTTCATGGGTCTCACCGTGCAGAACTTCGTTTCCGCCGGCACCGGTATCGCGGTCATGTTCGCGCTGATCCGCGGCTTCCGTCAGGTCAAGGAGCAGGGTCTGGGTTCCTTTTGGGTCGACCTCACCCGCACCGTCCTGTACGTGCTCATCCCGCTGAACCTCGTGTTCGGCATCTGCCTGGCTGCCGGTGGCGTCATCTCCAACTTCCAGCCGGCTCAGAAGGCTGAGCTCGTAGAGCCCGTCGCTGTCCAGCCTAATGCAGACGGCGGCTGGAGCGTCATCGACGGCGCCGAGATTGAGGGCGACACGGTCAAGGTCGACGGCAAGGTTGTCGAGGGCGCACGCGTGGTCACCGAGCAGTTCCTGCCCCAGGGTCCCGCGGCTCCTCAGGTCGCCATCAAGCAGTCCGGCACCAACGGCGGCGGCTTCTTCGGTGTGAACTCCGCCCATCCGTATGAGAATCCCAGTGCCTTCACCAACATCATCGAGATGACCAGCCTGCTGCTGATCCCGGCCGCCTGCTGCTTCACCTTCGGTATCGGCGTCAAGAACACCAAGCAGGGCAAGGCCATCTTCGCGGCGATGCTTATCCTGCTCGTGGTCTTTACCGGCATCATCGCCGTTAACGAGCATATGGGTACGCCGCAGCTGGCCGATGGCGGCGCGGTCAACATCGAGATGACCGATGGCCAGGCGGGCGGCAATATGGAGGGCAAGGAGAGCCGCTTTGGCATCGCCTCCTCTTCCACCTGGTCCGCTTTCACGACGGCTGCTTCCAATGGCTCGGTCAACTCCATGCACGACTCCTACACCCCGCTCGGCGGGTTTGTCCAGATGCTCCAGATGGCTCTGGGCGAGGTCGTCTTCGGCGGCGTGGGCTGCGGCCTGTACGGCATGATCGGCTTCGCCATCCTCACAGTGTTCATCGCCGGCCTTATGGTCGGACGCACGCCTGAGTTCCTGGGCAAGAAGATCGAGCCGGGCGAGATGCGCTGGGCAGTTGTCCTGTGCCTGGCAACTCCGTTTGCCATTCTGGTGTGCTCGGCCATCGCCTGCATGGTGCCCGGTCTTGCCGACCAGCTCAACAATGGTGGCGCGCACGGCTTCTCCGAGGTGCTGTATGCCTTCACCTCATGCGGTGGCAACAACGGCTCGGCGTTTGCAGGCATGAACTGCAACAATCCCTGGATCAACGTCATGCTCGGCCTCGAGATGCTGTTTGCCCGCTTCATGCCCATCATCGGTACGCTGGCTATCGCCGGCTCGCTGGCCAAGAAGGGTAGGGTCGCCGAGAGCGCCGGTACCCTGTCTACCACCAACGGCATGTTCGTATTCCTGCTCGTGTTCATCGTTCTGCTGATCGGTGCCCTGAGCTTCTTCCCGGCCCTGGCGCTTGGCCCCGTTGCCGAGTTCTTCCAGATGATTGCGTAAAGGAGGACGCAGATTTATGGCTATGCAAAAAGACATGATGGGCCGCGCGGTCCGCGACTCGTTTGCCAAACTGGATCCTCGCGTCCAGATTCAAAACCCGGTCATGTTCCTGGTGTGGCTTTCCGCCGTCATGACCTCCGTCCTGGCCGTCGCTTCCATCTTCGGTGTGCAGGACGCGGGTGTGCCCACCTACTATGTGGTCACCATCGCGGTCATCCTGTGGCTCACCGACCTGTTCTCGAACTTCGCCGAGGCGCTTGCCGAGGGCCGCGGTAAGGCTCAGGCCGATTCCCTGCGTGCGGCCAAGAAGGATGTCGAGGCCCATCGTATCGAGTCCGTTGAGGACAAGGAGCACTTCACCGTCGTTCCCGGCACCGAGCTCACGCGCGGCGACCTGGTGATCGTACGCGCCGGCGAGCAGATTCCCGGCGATGGCGACGTCATCGAGGGCGCTGCCTCCGTTGACGAGTCCGCCATCACCGGCGAGTCCGCCCCCGTGGTCCGCGAGGCCGGCGGCGACCGCTCTGCCGTTACCGGCGGTACCACGGTGCTGTCCGACTGGATCATCGTCAAGATCTCCAGTGAGCCCGGCCAGAGCTTCCTGGACAAGATGATCGCGATGGTCGAGGGTGCCGCGCGCAAGAAGACCCCTAACGAGATCGCTCTGGAGATCTTCCTGGTGGCCCTTTCCATCGTCTTTATCCTGGTCACGCTGGCCCTGTATTGTTACTCCTGCTTCTCGGCCGGTCTTAACGACATGGTCAACCCCACGGCCGTGACCACGCTCGTGGCACTGCTCGTGTGCTTGGCTCCCACTACCATCGGCGCCCTTCTGTCCGCCATCGGCATCGCCGGCATGAGCCGTCTGAACGAGGCCAACGTGCTGGCCATGTCCGGCCGCGCCATCGAGGCCGCCGGCGACGTCGACATCCTCATGCTCGACAAGACCGGCACCATCACCCTGGGTAACCGCCAAGCCGCCGAGTTCATCCCGGTCGACGGCGTCGATCCCGCGGAGCTGGCCGATGCCGCTCAGCTTTCCTCGCTGGCCGACGAGACCCCCGAGGGTCGTTCCATCGTCGTGCTCGCCAAGGAGCAGTTTGGGCTGCGCGGCCGCACACTCGAGGATAAGGGCATGGAGTTCATCCCCTTCACCGCGGCGACTCGCATGTCCGGTGTGAACTACGAGGGCAATGAGATCCGCAAGGGCGCTGCCGATTCCGTGCGCACCTATGTGGAGGCAGCCGGCGGCGTGTTCTCCCAGGAGTGCGACGAGGCCGTCGAACGCATCGCCAAGGCCGGCGGCACCCCGCTGGTCGTGACCAAGAACTGCCGCGTGCTGGGCGTTGTGTACCTCAAGGACATCATCAAGTCCGGCGTTAAGGAGAAGTTCGCCGACCTGCGCAAGATGGGCATCAAGACCATCATGGTGACGGGCGACAATCCGCTCACCGCCGCGGCAATCGCCGCCGAGGCCGGCGTTGACGACTTCCTGGCCGAGGCCACCCCCGAGGGCAAACTCGAGAAGATCCGCGAGTTCCAGCGTGAGGGTCACCTGGTCGCCATGACCGGCGACGGCACCAACGACGCGCCGGCGCTCGCCCAGGCGGACGTCGCCGTGGCCATGAACACCGGAACCCAGGCTGCCAAGGAGGCCGGCAACATGGTCGACCTCGACTCCAGCCCCACCAAGCTCATCGAGGTCGTGCGTATTGGCAAGCAGCTGCTCATGACCCGCGGTTCGCTCACGACCTTCTCGGTGGCTAACGACATGGCGAAGTACTTCGCTATCATCCCGGCCCTGTTCTCGCCGATCTACCCGGGCCTTGGCGCGCTCAACATCCTCGGTCTGGCAAGCCCACTGTCCGCGGTTCTTTCGGCCATCATCTATAACGCGCTCGTTATCGTCGCGCTGATCCCGGCCGCGCTGAAGGGCGTTAAGTACCGCGAGGTCCCGTCTGGACAGCTGCTGACCCACAACCTACTCGTGTGGGGTCTGGGCGGCATTGTTGCCCCGTTCGTATTCATCAAGCTCATCGACATGCTGCTCGCGTTCTGCGGCATTATGTAAGTGGAGGTTTGTATGTTCAAAGGTGTTGCATCGCGCGCACTTGGCGTGTTCGCGCTGTTTACCGTTGTCTGCGGCCTGGGCTATACGCTCGTCGTGACCGGCATCGCCCAGGTTGCGTTCCCGTATCAGGCGAACGGTTCGCTCATTACGGTCGACGGCAAGGTTGTGGGCTCCGAGCTCATCGGCCAGAACTTCGAGGACGAGGACCACATGTGGGGCCGCATCCAGAACGTGTCAATTGTCGAAGGCGAAGACGGCGAGCTCGTGGCGTATGGTGCCCCGTCCAACCTGTCCCCGGCGAGTGAGGAGTACCGGCAGCTTGTGGACGCGCGCGTCGAGAAGATTCGCGCCTCCAACCCCGACGCCGGCATGGATGCCGTGCCCGTCGACCTGGTGACGTGTTCTGGCTCAGGGCTCGACCCCGAGATCTCCCCCGATGCCGCCGAGTACCAGGTACCGCGCCTGGCGAAGGCCACGGGCAAGAGCGAAGGCGAGGTGCGCGACATCATCGCCCAGTGCACCAAGGGCCGTTTCCTCGGCGTGTTCGGCGAGCCCACGGTCAACGTGCTCAAGGTGAACCTTATGCTGGACGGCGCGCTGTAGGTGAGGGAGTGGCGGATGAGGGCATGACTGACTATCTGAGCCCTCAATTCCACCCCGCCCATCAGTTGCGGTGAAATACGGACCGTTTTGGCTGTCAAAGGCCTTATCTACTCCGTATTCCACCGCAACTTTTTGTGGGTTGAGTAAAAGCCGGGGGAGCGTGTACGGTCGGGTACAGCGCGGTTGCTGATACGATAGGTACGTTAGCAACTGCCGCCGAGCGGCTCAAATGAAAGGAACCCTGTATGGAGTCCTCCGCCTACCCGATGCTCTTTAGCCCGATCAAGGTCGGTACGACCGAGGTCAAGAACCGCGTCTTTATGCCGCCGGTGTCTACCAACCTGGCCGATCACGGCTATGTGACCGACGATTTGGTCGACCATTACCGCGCCCGTGCCAAGGGCGGCGTGGGTCTGATCATCACCGAGGTCGTGACGGTCGAGCCTACCTATACCTATCTGCCGGGTGACATGTGCTGCTACGACGACACGTTTATCCCTGGCTGGGAAAAGCTCGCCGCCGCCGTCCACGAGTACGGCTGCAAGATCATGCCGCAGCTCTTCCACCCCGCCTACATGGCCTTTAACATTCCGGGCACCCCGCGCCTGATCGCTCCGTCCTTTGTGGGCCCGTCCTATGCTCGCGAGGCGCCGCGCCCCATTACGGTAGATGAGATCCACGAGCTCACGCATCAGTTTGGCGACGCTGCCGTGCGTATGCAGAAGGCCGGCGTCGATGGCGTCGAGGTTCATGCGGCGCACGCCCACGGTATGCTCGGCGGCTTTTTGACTCCGCTCTACAACAAGCGCACCGACGAGTACGGCGGCTCACTCGACGCCCGCATGCGCTTCCTGCTCGAGGTCATCGCCGAGATTCGCGAGCGCTGCGGCAAGGACTTTATCATCGACGTCCGCATCTCGGGCGATGAGTACACCGATGGCGGCCTGACCCTCAACGACATGATCTACGTCTCGCGTCGCCTGGAGAAGGCCGGCGTCGACATGATTCACGTGTCGGGCGGCACCACTATCAAGCGTGGCTCTGCGATTCCCGCCGCCGGCACCCAGCAGGCCTCGCACGCCGCCTGCTCGCGCGAGATTAAGAAGCACGTCAACATTCCCGTCGCCACCGTCGGCCGCATCAACGAGGCCTGGATCGCCGAGGAGCTGATCGAGGACGGCGCTGCCGACATCTGCATGATGGGCCGTGCCAATCTGTGCGATGCCGAGTTCTGCAACAAGGCCGCTGCCGGCAACGCCGACGACATCCGCCCCTGCATCGGTTGCCTGCGCTGCCTGAACGACATCATGTTTGGCAAGCGCATCTCCTGCACCGTCAACCCGGACGTGGAGCGCGACGAGGCCGGTTACGAGCCTGCCGCCGAGGCCAAGAACGTGCTCGTTGTGGGTGCCGGTCCCGCGGGCATGGAGGCGGCCTATATTGCCGCCAAGCGCGGCCACAACGTGGTGCTCGTGGATAAGCAGAACGAGCCGGGCGGCGAGATGCGCATCGCGGCCGTTCCGCCGGCAAAGCAGGAGCTCACCCGCGTGATCAAGTATCAGTATCGTCGCCTGGCCGAGGCCGGCGTCGCGTGCGTCTTTGGTACCGAGCTTTCGGCCGAGGACATTCAGCGCGACTACGCGGGCTACGAGGTTGTCCTGGCTTATGGCGCCGAGCCCATTGCTCCAGCCTTTATGCAGGGCTTTAAGCAAGTTATGACGGCCGATGACCTGCTGGGCGGCAAGGCTTTCCCGGGCAAGAAGATTGTCATCGTCGGCGGCGGAACCGTCGGTTGCGAGACGGCCGACTACCTGGCCCCGCTGGTCAACGACCTGTCGCCGGCCAACCGCGATGTCACCGTCATCGAGATGACCAAGACGCTTGCCGCCAACGAGGGCGGTGCCGGTCGCGCGGTGCTCATCACGCGTATGCTTTCCAAGGGCGTTCACGTGCTGACCGAGGCCAAGGTGACCGAGATTACCGAGGACACTATCAGCTACGAAAAGGACGGCGAGGTCCACACCATCACCGGTGCCGATACGCTGGTGCTTGCCATGGGCTATCGTCCCAATACCAAGCTGGCCGACGACCTGGCTGCAGCCGGTGTTGCCACCCACGTGCTGGGCGATGCCAACAAGTGCGGCAACATCCGCGACGCCATCGGCGATGGCTACAAGGTTGCCTGCGAGCTCTAGCCAATCCCTTAGTGCATGGGGCCAGGTTACTTTGCACTAAGCTGATGCATGTAAACCTGACCCCATTGACGAGGTTGCCGCCATCCCAGGGCGGCTTCATGGAGTAGCGTCCGTACGCATCGAATTTCTTCTCTCATAGATGTGCGGCACAAAGAGCCCCGAGTTCATACGAGCTCGGGGCTCTTTTCGTTTGGATTGCAGACGTATTGACAGACGAAAACAGTCTGCGTCCGGTATTGAGCCATACGAAAGCGAAATTATGCGTCTTAATTCCGTACGCAAATCAAGACGAAAACCGTTTGCGTCTTCTATAAATCAGTACGCAAACGGTTTTCGTCTTATAATACGGTTATGAATGGTACGAAACGAGGGGGTTGTGCATATGGTTGTTAGAGAGAGCCCTACAGTCGAATACAAGGAAAGCGTTACGCCGACGTTTCTTAAAACGGTGAGCGCCTATGCAAACTACGGGACGGGCAAGATTGAGTTTGGCGTTGATGACGAGGGTGTGACTGTCGGCCTTGCGGATCCGGTTGCAGAATGCCTGCGCATCGAGAACATGATTAACGACAGTCTTGATCCCGCACCCCGTTATTCGCTTGAGCCCGATGAGAAACACGGGATCGTAATCCTTACGGTTTATGAGGGGCAGGACAAACCCTATCGAAGCAAGGGAAAGGCCTACAGACGAAACGATTCGGCAACGGTGGAGGTCGACCGGTTTGAGTATGGCAGGCTGACGCTCGAAGGCAGCAACGTAACGTTCGACGCGCTCACGTCGGCTCGCCAGGACTTGAGCTTTCATACGCTCGAGCATAAGTGTGTTGAACACCTCGGCATTTCCGAGCTAACGTCGGATATCTTGCGTACGCTCCGCTTGCTCGGCAAGGATGGCTATACCAATGCCGCGGCGATTTTAGCGGATAAGAATGATTTTCCGGGCATCGACTGCGTCCGTTTTGGCGATACCGAGGATGTGATCTTGGATCGCGAGGCGGCGACAAATGTATCCGCAATTGAGCAGGTGGACAGGGCGGTAGCTATGTTTGCACGCTACTACCGTTATGAGCGTATCGAAGGGATGGAGCGCGTCCAAACCGATCGAATTCCTCTTGAGGCATTCCGCGAAGCTGTTGCAAACGCTTTGGTGCATCGGACGTGGGACGTTCGAGCGAACGTTCAAATTGCCCTGTACGATGATCGCGTCGTTGTGACCTCCCCCGGATCGCTGCCCGCCGGTTTGACGACGGAACAATACCTGTATGGGCAGATATCCGTGCTCAGAAACCCCATCGTTGCAGAGGCCTTCTTAAAGCTGGATTACATCGAGAAATTTGGTACGGGAATTGCGCGCATTAGACGTGCCTATCGCGATTCGATCAATCAACCAATTTTTGATGTTCGCGGCGGCATGGTGGCCGTCACATTGCCCGTTACCGATGCCCTTGAAGGGTCCGAGGAAGAGGTCCAGGTTCTCAAGGCCTTGTCGGGCGGTCGAATTATGTCGCGAAGCGAGATTGAAAAACAGACGGGGCTGAGCCGCATGCGGACGTTGGCGGCACTCGAATCTCTGCTTGAACGGAATGCAATCGTAAGGCAGGGAACCGGGCGGGCCACGAAATACGAGCGCTCATAGTCAAAAAGAGCCATGGTACAAGACGGACCCCAAGCCAGCGTTGGCTTGGGGTCCGTTATATCCCGGATGGTAACGGGCCGATTATTGTCAAGTTATAGCAAAGTATAGCGACGTACAGCAAAGTATAGTGAGATATAGCAAGCCGTATAGCGCGCCTTGATTATCAACCGTCCGTATTTCACAGCAACTTATAACAGGCTCGGGGTGCCAATTTGGGGTGCAGTAGTGCTGCGCCACGAAAAGGGCCTATCTACTACGTTTAAGCCGCAGGGGTCAACCATACTCGGCTTTTTCGAAAATCGACAAGCTGTCTACCTGCGGTTTTGTTTTCACGGTTTTCGGTATGGCCGAGGCTATCCGTGTTAATGTAGTAGATGGGCCACTTTTGTGGCAAGGGGGCCGATCTGCGGGCCAGGGTAGCTAAAAGAGCCCCGACCCAAAAAGACTGATTGGGAGCTGGGGCGTGTCGATGCGATAGTATTACGTGGTGAAATTCGACAAACCGTGGGCTTCATCCGAGGGCTTTATGGAACAACACCAGCATTATCAGAGCCTGCAAGACCAGGCATACAACGCATTGCGCTCCAAGATCATCTATGCCGAGCTCAGGCCCGGCACGCGCCTTTCGGCGATTGGTCTGGAAAAGGAGACGGGAATCGGGCGCACGCCCATTCGCGAGTCCTTTGTGCGCCTGCGCGAGCAAGAGCTGGTGGAAACGCGTCCCAAGAGCGGCACCTACGTCTCTAAGATCAGCATGGAACACGCCGAGAATGCCTGTTTCTTGCGCGAGAAGCTCGAGAGAAGCGTGCTTATTAAATGCTGTTCGGCCGCCTCGCCCGAGCAAAAGCATCGGCTCGAGCAGATTCTTGCCGAGTCCGAGTCGCTCGACCATAGCGAAACGCGTCGTTTTTTTGACCTGGACAACCTGTTCCATGAGACGTGTTTCGTGATTGCCGGTCGTCACATGCTGTGGGATTGGATGAAGAGCGTCAACACGCATTTTGAGCGATACAACTGGTTGCGTATGGTGTCGCAGGACCTGGATTGGGAGCCGATTCGCCGGCAGCATCGCCGGATTCTCGAGGCCATTAAGAGGGGCGATACCGACACGGCGAGCTATCTGGCAGAGACGCACTTGCATCTGATGCCCGAGGAGCAGGGCCCGGTTATCGCCTTGCATCCCGACTACTTTGAGCTGCCTAAAGACTCGTCAGTCTAGTCCATCATCGCATCTGCTCGAGGCGCAAAAACGATGCCGCTCACCTACAGCGTTTTGCAACCGAGAATGTTAAAAAATGCCTAAAATGGCTCAGACTGCCGAAAATGGGGAAACGGGGTGCGCTATGGCGCAGATGAGAATCACGGACATTGCCGCCGAGGCGGGCGTGAGTCCGGCCACGGTCTCGCGCTATCTCAACAACCGCCCCGGGCAAATGACCGAGGAAACCCGTGCTCGCATCGCGGCGGTTATCGAGCGCACCGGCTATCGCCCGTGTGCCGCCGCGCGCAATCTGCGCAGCTCACGCACCAACCTCATCGGCGTGATCTTGGCCGACATCGCTAACCCGTTCTCCAGCGCCATGCTCGAAGGACTTTCCGCCAGTGCCGCCGCGCGCGGCTGCTCGCTTATGACGGCCATTAGCGGCAACAATCCCGCCAAGGAGGCAGAGTCGCTCACCAGACTTATCGATGCCGGCGTGGACGGCCTGGTCGTCAATACCTGCGGAGGCAACGACAAGGCGATCGCCGCGGCCGCGGGGCGCCTGCCCGTTGTACTGCTCGACCGCGACGTTGCCGACGGTGGCATCGATCTGGTGACCTCCAACAACCGCGAACTGGTTGTCGGCCTGGTAGACGCCTTGGCCACCGCTGGCAGTGAGCGCCTGTGCCTGCTCACCGAGGCAAGCGATGACAGCCCCGTGCGTCGTGAGCGCGCTGAGGCGTTTGCCGACGAGCTCTCGCGCCGCGGCCTGGCCGGCGAGGTCGTCACCCTGGCCGACGGTGGTGCCACGGGCGTCGGCCGCTTGGACGAGACCATCCGCGGCCATGCCGGTAAAAAGCTCGGCCTCATTGCCGTCAACGGCTTGGTTTTCCTGCGCCTGACCGAGGCATTAGCGCAGCTGGGACCCTCGTTGCCGGCTGGGCTCAAAATCGCGACGTTTGACGACTACCCCTGGAACCATGTGCTCTTTGGCGGCGTGACCACGGCCGCGCAAGACACCATCACCATCGCCGAGCGCGTAGTCGAGCGCCTCTCCGAGCGCATCGACGTCATTACCACCACCGTGGGCGAGGCCGCAAAGCTGGCGCCCAAGCGCATCGAGATCCCAGGCCACATCGAGCACCGCGCATCGACCTCGCGCTAGTCACTCGTTCGCAACTGCCTGTTCGCGCACGTTTTTTGAGCGCTTGATACGCTTTAACCCTGCGGAAACATTTTTCTGCGATAGTATCTGCGATATAGACCAGTCGAAACCCGCCCGAAAGAAAGGGGAGCGACATGAACCAGCAGAACATCGATTACGTACTCCGCTCCGTAGAGCAGCGTGACATCCGCTTTGTTCGTCTGTGGTTTGTCGACATTCTCGGCCGCCTCAAGAACTTTGCCATTAGCCCCGAGGACCTCGAGGTCGCTTTTGAGGAGGGTATTGGCTTTGACGGCTCCGCTATCGAGGGCTTTGCCACGCCCGAGGAAGCCGACATGCTGGCGTTCCCCGATGCTTCGACCTTCCAGATTCTACCGTGGCGTCCGAGCCATAACGGCGTTGCCCGCGTGTTCTGCGATGTCTGCACCCCCGACCGCAAGCCCTTCGCCGGCGACCCGCGCGATGCCCTGCGCCGCATGTTTTACAAGGCCGAGAAGGCCGGCTACCTGCTCAACGTGGGTGCCGAGCTGGAGTATTACTACTTCCCCGACGAGCATACGCCCGAGCCGCTCGACAACGTGGGCTACTTCGATCTTTCGGTAAGCGATGCCGCTCGCGACCTGCGCCGCAACACGGTCCTCACGCTCGAGAAGATGTCCGTGCCCGTGGAGTACACCTTCCACGCCGCCGGTCGCTCGCAGCACGGCATGAGCCTGCGCCACGCCGAGGCCCTGAGCATGTCCGACGCCATCACCACGGCTAAACTCATCATTAAGCAGCAGGCCTACGAGAGCGGCTGCCACGCCTCCTTTATGCCCAAGCCGTTGGCAGGCGAGGACGGCAGCGCTATGTTCCTGTGCCAGTCGCTATTCGACCACGACGGCAACAACGTCTTTTGGGGCGAGGACGACGAGAAGTACCACCTCTCTGACATCGCCAAACACTACATGGCCGGCATCCTGGCGCATGCCCGCGAGATCAGCGCCATCACCAACCCCACGGTCAACTCGTACAAGCGCATCACCACGGGTGGCGACTCCGTGCCGCAGTACGCCACGTGGGGCCTGCGCAACCGCGCGAGCATGGTCCGCATCCCGGTCTACAAGCCCGGCAAGCAGCTGTCCACGCGCATCGAGCTTCGCAGCCCCGACCCCATGGCCAACCCGTACCTGGTCAACGCCGTCACGCTGGCGGCTGGCCTGGACGGCATCGAGCGCAAGCTGGAGCTCCCGCCCGAGGCAACGGCCGAGACGCTCAAGCTCACCGACCGCCAGATGGTCGAGGCCGGCTACACGCCGCTGCCGCGCTCGCTCAAAGAGGCGCTCGACGTGTTTGAGGACTCACAGTTTATGAAGGATGCCCTCGGCGAGCACATCCACAGTTTCTTCCTTAAAAAGAAGCGCGACGAGTGGCATAAGTTTGAGTCCACGATTACCGAGTGGGAGATCAAGCACTACCTGGCGAACTCCTAATCGCGCTGGCTTGTTCCAGTACGATTGAGCTCATTTCTTTGGAGGCCGATATGTCCGAAAAGAGTGCCCTGTTCATGGCGCGCACGACGCGCTTCCACGAGTTTGCCCGCAGCTTGACGACCACCTTGGGTGTCGAGGTGAGCCTGGCCACCCCCGATTCGCCGACTGCGGCGCACGACTTTGACCTGCTGATCCTCGATTCCGATGGCATCCGCAGCGACCGCATCGATCAGATTGCCAAGTGGCTTGACGATCGCGGCGGCGTCCCCATGTTGGTGATCGTCGACGACGAGGCGCTCGGCACCCTGCGCCTGCCGAATCACGCGCATGCCGACTTTGTATGCCCCACGGCGACGCCCAACGAGCTTAAGGCTCGCGCGCAGCGCCTGATGGGCGAGGAAGAGACCGTCGCCGCCGACGATGTGCTCAACATCGATAACCTCGAGATTAACCTGGCTACCTACCAGGTGACGCTCGATAACGAGCCCATCGACCTGACGCTGATGGAGTATTCGCTGCTGAGCTTTTTGGCGACGCACCCCAACCGTGCCTACAGCCGCGAAGTGCTGCTGCACCGCGTGTGGGGCTTCGAGTACTGCGGCGGCACGCGCACCGTCGACGTGCACATTCGACGCATCCGCTCCAAGGTGGGCCCGCAGATCGCGGCACACATCACCACCGTCCGCGGCGTGGGCTATCTGTTTAAGGACTAGATTTCCGCCACAAAGGGGACAGGCACCTTTGTGGTGGTTTTGACGCGGGTGCGGGTTCCTCTCGAATCTGCAGCAGAACTTAAGCCTTCCTAAAAGATTGCGTTCTCATACACGTTCGCCCGCATATTGGGGTACAACTCAACGTGAACAATGATGGCCCGCCACATGTTTGGCGGGCCTTTGGTTATTTGACGAAAGGATCGCAGCCATGAGCGAGAACGATTCCCAGCGTCCCCAGGATGCGGGCAACGCTGGCGAGACCCAGCAGCAGCCGCGCGTGCAGGTGGAGTCGACGCCTGCCGACGGCAACATTCCCTACGTGCAGGCCTACGACACGCAGACCGGTAAGCCGCTGGGCAGCCAGCAGGTCGTGAACAAGCACACGGTGGTCAAGACCAAGACCAAAAAGCTGCCGATCTTTATTACGGCGCTTGCCGGCTGTGCGTGCGGCGCTCTGCTGGTCATCGCGCTCATTATGAGCGGCACGCTCAACATTGGCGGCGGAAAGAATGCCGTGACGGCGGGTGCCTCGGGTTCGTCGACGCAAAAGATTACGATCGACTCCGAGGACACCACACTTGCCGAGGCCGTTTCTGCCAAGGCCCTGCCCTCCGTCGTTTCCATCACCGCCACTTCGAGCGGCAGCCAGAATGGCTCGCTTTCGCAGTCTGCCGACGAGTCGGACAACTCGGGCAGCGTCGGTTCGGGCGTGGTGCTCGATACCGAGGGCCACATCCTCACCAACAACCACGTGGTCGATGGCTATGACCAGTACGTGGTGACCATGGACGACGGCACCACCTACGAGGCCGAGTTCGTGGGCAACGATGCTTCGAGCGACCTGGCCGTCATCAAGCTCAAGGACGCCGACGCCTCCAAGCTTACGCCGATCGAGATCGGTGACTCCTCCAAGCTCAACGTGGGCGAGTGGGTTATGGCCATCGGTTCGCCGTTCGGCAACGAGCAGTCTGTCTCCACGGGCATTGTGTCGGCGCTGTATCGCTCCACGGCCATGAGTTCTACCAGCGGTAACACCATCTATGCCAACATGATCCAGACCGATGCCGCCATCAACCCGGGCAACTCCGGTGGCGCGCTCGTCAACGACAACGGCGAGCTCGTGGGTATCAATTCGCTCATCGAGAGCTACTCGGGCTCCAGCTCGGGCGTTGGCTTTGCTATTCCCGTTAACTACGCCAAGAACATTGCCGACCAGATCATCGGCGGTAAGACGCCGGTGCACCCGTACCTGGGCGCCACGCTTTCGAGCGTCAATGCGCTCAATGCCCGTACCAACAAGCTGAGCACCGACAGCGGCGCGTACGTGGCGAGCGTCGTCGAGGACGGTCCCGCCGCCAAGGCTGGCATCCAAGAGGGCGATGTCATTACCAAGCTGGGCGACGACGAGATCACGAGCGCCGACGGCCTGATCATCGCGCTGCGCAGCCACGAGGTGGGCGAGAAGGTCGAGATTACGCTTATGCGCGGCAAGGACGAGAAGAAGGTCACCGTCGAGCTGGGTTCCGATGAGAAGCTGCAGAACCAGCAGCAGGACGACAGCGCGACCGACACCGGCAACGGCGGTATTACCGATGAGCAGCTGCGCCAGTATCTGGAGGAGCTGCTGGGCCAGCAGGGCCAGGGTCAGGGCTACGGTCAGGGTTTCTAACGAGCCGTTTCGCACATACCAATGCCAGAGGGGCTGTCCCGCGTTGGCGGAACAGCCCCTCTTTTCTTATTGATCCGTTGGGGACGGAGAAAAACGGATCATTTAGAAACGGCAAGGGCGTGAGTTGATCGCGCGATCCACTCCGGTCTGGCGGCTGCCGATTCGGTGCGGTTCGAAAGGGTTATTCGGCCCTATCGTGACCGGTGGTACTCTTGTATCCGTTTGAAATCGAGCGAAGGAGTGCCGCTATGGAGCAATCGAGCCTGTTTGGTGACGGTATGGACATCGATACCGAAACGCCCGCGAGCGCGGATGCCGCCGCACCGACCGACGCCCGTGCTCAGGCGGCAGCGCGCGCGGCCGAGCTGCGCCACGAGCTCGATTACCACGCCTATCGCTACTACATGCTCGATGCGCCCGAGATCACGGACGCCGCCTTTGACAAAATGCTCGTTGAGCTGCAGGAAATCGAGGCGACCTACCCCGACCTGGTGACGCCCGACAGCTATACCCAGCGCGTGGGCGGCTACGTGAGCGAGCAGTTTACGCCGGTCACGCACATGGCGCGCATGTATTCCATGGACGATGCCATGGATCTGGACGAACTTGACGCGTGGCTCCAGCGCGCCGAGGATGCGCTCGGTGCCGGCAGCGTTACCTATACCTGCGAGCTTAAGATCGACGGTCTGGGCGTGGCGCTTACCTACCAAAACGGCACCTTTGTGCGCGCCGCCACGCGCGGCGACGGCACCACGGGCGAGGACGTATCGCTCAACGTGCGCACCATCAAGGATGTGCCCATGCATCTGTCCGAGCCGGCGCTCGCCCACATGGCCGCCGATCGCGAGCGCACCATCGAAGTACGCGGCGAGGTCTATATGCCCAAGGGCAGCTTTGTTCGTCTGAACGACGAGGCCGATGCCGAGGGTCGCGACCCCTTCGCCAACCCGCGCAACGCCGCCGCCGGCAGCCTGCGCCAAAAGGATCCCAAGGTCACGGCACGCCGTGACCTGGCCACCTTTATCTATGCCATTGCCGATACCGACCCGTTGCACGTCCACAGCCAGCGCGAGTTTCTGGACTGGCTGCGTAGCGCCGGCTTTAGCGTCAACCCCAACGTGGCTCGTTGCGCCACGCCGGCCGAGGTCCACGAGTTCTGTGCCCAGGCGCTCGAGCATCGCGGTGACCTGGACTACGATATCGACGGCGTGGTCGTAAAGGTCGACAGCTTTCAACAGCAGCTCGACCTGGGCTTTACCGCCCGCGCGCCGCGCTGGGCCATTGCCTTTAAGTTTCCGCCCGAGGAAAAGCAGACCGTCCTGCGCGAGATACGCATCCAGGTGGGTCGCACCGGTGTGCTCACGCCGGTCGCCGAGTTCGATCCGGTGACGGTTGCCGGCTCCACCATCGCGCGCGCCACGCTGCACAATATCGACGAGATTCACCGCAAAAACGTGCGCGAGGGCGACACTATCATCGTGCACAAGGCAGGCGACGTGATCCCCGAGGTCGTGGGCCCGGTGCTCGATAAGCGCCCGGCCGACAGCGTTGACTGGCAGATGCCCGAGGTCTGCCCCGTGTGCGGCAGCCCTGTGGTCCACGAGGATGGCGAGGTCGCTTACCGCTGCGTCTCCATCGACTGCCCCGCGCAGCTCAAGGAGCGTCTGCTCCACTGGGTGAGCCGCGGCTGCATGGACGTCGACGGCCTAGGCGACGAGATCGTCGACAAGATGATCGCCGCCGGGCTGATCCACGATGTCGCGGACTTCTACCAGCTCACAGTCGACGACATCGCCGGCCTGGACACGGGGCGCACTTATGCCAGCTCCAACAGCAAAAAGGGCGTCAAGAAGGGCGACCCCATTCCGGTAGGCCTCAAGACGGCCGAGAAAATCATCGCCGAGCTCAACAAGTCCAAGAGCCAGCCGCTCGGTCGCGTGCTGTTTGCCCTGGGCATCCGCCACGTGGGCAAGAGTGTGGGCGAGGTCATCGCCGAGCGATTCCTGTCGATTGACAAGCTCATCTTGGCGAGCGAAGAGGACATCGCCGAGTGCGAGGGCATCGGTCCCAAGATTGCGGCGAGCGTCAAGCAGTTCCTGGCCGTGCCCGAGAACCTTGCCGTGCTGGAGCGCCTGCGTCAGGCGGGCCTGTCGCTCGAGGTCGACCTGGGCGCCGCGCACGCGCAAGCCGCAGCCGACGCTGGCGTGGCAGGCGAGCTTGCCGACGCACAGCCGCTTGCGGGTCTGACCTTCGTGCTCACCGGCACGCTCGTCAACCGCACGCGTGACGAGGCGGGCGCGGCGCTCAAGGTGCTCGGCGCCAAGGTTTCGGGCAGCGTGTCGAAGAAGACGAGCTATCTGGTCGCCGGCCCCAAAGCTGGCTCCAAGCTTACCAAGGCCGAGCAGCTGGGTGTGCCCGTGCTGGACGAGGATGCACTCGAGCAGATCTTGGCTACTGGTCAGGTGCCCCAGGCTTAGTGCATCAATAGTCAAATTGAAGAACCGCCCGGAAGCACGATGTCTTCCGGGCGGTTCTTACTTTGCTGGGGCAATCGGCACCGTGATCTGTGTCACGTAGGTTGTGGGGTCGTCGCTGATGATGTCGTCGATCAGGGCAATCTCGCGCGAGGGCCCGGCGGGTGTCAGGTTGCGCTCGCGCATATAGCCGAGCAGCTGCTCATAGCGCGTGCCTGCCTGCCCGTGCGTGCCGCGGAAGCTTATGGTCAGGCATCGCGCGGCGGGCCGCGTCTCGACGTCGCCCGCGTAATCATCGGTGTTATCGAGCAGCAAAAAGACCTCGTCGTAGCCGTCAAAGTCGCCGGCGGCGAGGCGCTCGGCGCTGATCCCAACGCCCAAGTTGCCCAAGAAGACAAAGGTCTCGTGCTGCCCCTTCTGCAATTGACGAATCTGCCACTCCAGCGCATAGGCGTCGGTAGGATTGACGCGTTCGCGCAGCACGGCGCAGCGAAGTTCGGGCGCATCGATTGTGCAAATGGTGTCGAGCTTGGTGTTCAGGGCATCGTGAAGCAGCGCAAGCCGGTTATCGATCTTGCGCGACACGCGTTCGAGCTCGCGGCGCTTGCGCTCGATGAGCTCCTGCTGCTGAGCCAGCTGCCGCTGCATAAGGTCCACATCGCGCGTGGTCACAAAATCACGGATTTGTGCGAGTGACAAATCGAGAACGCGCAGGTGGCTGATGGTATTGAGGGTGGAGAGCTGCCGCGATCCGTAGTAGCGGTACCCGCTCGCCGGATCGATGTGCGCCGGGTCCAGTAGGCCCATCTGCTCGTAATGGCGCAACGTGCCCACGCTCAGGTTAAACAGGCGCGCCACCTCGCCAATGCGGAGCAGGCCCTCGGTATGTTCACTTGGCATGTCGATCACAGGACCGCTCCTTTCAACAGGGTCGGGGAGGGGCGCCAGGCTTGCGTTGTCCCGCTACGCTACCAACTTGTCAAAAGCCCCGCGCCGGTTGAGTACGGTAAACGCGACAACGCAAATGACTGCCGACAAAATCGACCCGCACGGCGACGCGATGCCCATGGGAAAGAGCGTGTCGGAATAGGCGTTCGACAGCAGCCATGCACCGGGCACGCGAATGAGCGCCACGGCCAGCACGTTGTGCGCAAAGCCGATGTAGCTCTTGCCGTATGCAGCGAAAAAGCCGCTAAAGCAAATGTGGATGCCGGCAAAGATTGCATCGAAAATATAACTGTGCATATAGCCGGTACCGGCGGCGACCACCGCGGCGTCCTTGGCAAAAAAGCCGATAAACGCCGGCGCCACCAGCCACATCAGCGCCGTGATCAGGCAGCCGTACACCACCGAGATCGTCATGGCGTCCTTGAGCACCTGACGCGCGCGATCGCCCTTGCCCGCGCCGGCATTTTGCGCCGTGAGCGCGCTGACGGTGGCGCCCATGGAGCTCGGCACAATGAACAAAAAGCTGATCATCTTCTCGACCAGGCCCACGGCGGCGGCGTCGACGAGCCCTCGGTGGTTGGCGATGACGGTGATAAACATAAACGCCACCTGGATACAGCCGTCCTGCACGGCCACGGGCACGCCGATCTTAAGAATGCTGCCGAGCACCTCGGGCTGGGGGCGCAGGTCGCTGCGCTTAACGTGGATGTTCGTGCGGCGGCTCTTGAGCCACACGAGCGCGAGGACAACGCTGGCCGTCTGGGCGGTTACCGTGCCGAGCGCCGCACCCACGGGGCCGAGCCCCATGTGTCCGATAAACAGAAAGTCGAGCGCGATGTTGATGATGCATGCCACGCCAATCACGTACATGGGCGAGCGCGAATCGCCCAGCCCGCGAAAGATGGCCGAAAGAATGTTGTACGCGGCGATAAACGGAATGCCGACAAAGCAGATACGCAGGTAGGCGGTGGTTCCTTCGATCGCCTCGGCCGGCGTGCCAATGAGCGCCACAACCTGCGGGCACAGCGCAAGCAGGACAACGGCCAGCACCACCGAGACACCCATAAAGAGCGTGATGGTGTTGCCGATGGCGGTCTCGGCACGGTCGAAGCGACGCGAGCCCACGGCGTGGCCGACAATAACCGTCGTTCCCATGGCCAGGCCCACAAGCGTCACGGTAATGATATAGAGCGTCTGCGCGCCATTGCCCACGGCGGTGATGCCGGCGGCGCCGCTGAACTGCCCCATCATGTACAGATCGGCCATGCCGTAGAGCATCTGCAAAAAGTACGAGAGCATATAAGGCAGGGCAAAGACCGCGATGGTCTTGAGGACATTGCCGCGTGTGAGGTCGTGTTCCATGGGCGGGGCTTTCTGGCTGGGTTTGTTTACGTACCAGTGTAGTGAAAATCCTACAACGATTGTAGAGTCAAGGTTTATGTTAGGTGCCGGGCGAAAAAGTGAGCCTGTATTCATTTCCCATGGTTTAAAAGAGTTGGATTAACCCGTTCGAGCATGATGCTTTGACCTCTCCGTGCCCCTCGCCTCAAACCATCACAACATTCGATGTTTTTTGCCAAAATCGGGAAAAGCATCGAATGTTGTGATGGTTTTTCTACCACTCGATCGGGTGGAATCGCTTTCTTGCGCGCGAAGGTGTGCGGACCCGTGGGCAGGGGAATAAGGTTGGTTATCCGACTCCATTGGAGGGCTCATGGACCTGCCGATCGTCCTGTCCCATAAGACTGCCTGGCTGTACCACAACGTGGCGCGCCCGTCCGAGCCGCTCTCGCGAGCAAGCAGCCTATACGATGAGGACTCGCTTGCTAACGAGGCGGAGCCGACTGCGGACCTGCCCAAATTGGGGCTCGATACCAAGGGGCTGAGGGCTTCAACGGCAGTTGGGATCGTTACCGACTATCTGGTTTCGCTCGGTATTCCACGAGAAGAACTCGATCATATCGACACGCTCGTCAACTTTGATTTTGAGCGCTCGACGCCGGCTGGATTTAGGTGCCACGTGTTTGGGGCGCCGGTACCTCCAGGCCATCTTATCGAGGTGGCAGAGGGCCTTCTAGTGGTTGACGAGGCCATGTGCTTTGTTCAAGCGGGTTCGTGGATGAGCGAGCCCGAGCAGCTGGAATATGGCTACGAAATCTGCGCCCGATACCATTTGAATCATCTGTCGACAGGCGATTATATCGAGATGGGGCAGAGGTATACCGTTGCCGACTTGATTGCCTATTGCAATGAGAACCGATCTCGTCAGGGGGCTGTACGCGCGGCCGCCGTGCTCAAGCGCGTGCACGATGACGCGCGGTCGCCCATGGAGACGGCCACCGCAATCATGGTCGTAGCAAAGCGTTCTCAGGGCGGGCTGGGATACGCCAAGATCGAGCTCAACCATCGGGTCGATGTTCCCGGCGAGTTCAAGTATCTTGCAAAGGCCGGGTATTTCGAGATCGACGTATATGCACCTGCGAGCGGTACGGGGATTGAATACAACGGCTCGGACCATCTTGATAAACAGCGCAGCGCGTCGGATGCGGAGCGTATGGCCGTGCTGAGCGCGCTGGGCTTTAGGATGATCGTCCTCACCGGGACTCAGTTTGCCCATCAACTGCAATTGCATCGGGCAATGAATGCCATCGCGCTCGCTATGGGCCTTAAGTGCGACCGAAGCGAAGCGTTCCAGAAACGTCAGAACGACCTACGAGAATTCGTGATTCGGCACTGGGACGGCGGCCTTTAGGGGTGCTTTGGTCCTTCTACGGGGCGCTGCGGCAGGCAAACCATCACAACATTCGACGTTTTTTGCCAAAATCGGGAAAAGCATCGGATGTTGTGATGGTCTGTGCTGAGGATGGGCTTGGAAAGTCCGTTTTGCTCGAAGCGACCTGTCCTGTCGTACGGGTGTCGGCATGATTCTCTCGTGGGGTATTATGTTTTCCGAAGAATAAAACGCCGCGCGAGGGGAGGGCTGCGTGGACGGGCACGTGCAACATGACGGCTTTGGCCGCGATATCAACTACCTGCGCATTGCCGTGACCGACAAGTGCAATTTCCGCTGCATCTATTGCATGCCGGCCGATGGCGTGGCGCCCCGTGCACACGACGAGCTGCTCAGTGTCGAGGAAATCGCCCACTTTGTGCGATTGGTGGCGGGAGAGGGCATTCGCCGCGTGCGCCTGACGGGTGGCGAGCCGCTGGTCAGCCGCCGTATCATCCCGCTCATTCGTGACATTCGCGCGATTCCGCAGATCGAGGACATCTCGCTCACCACCAACGGCGCCCTGCTTCCCAAGTTGGCGCCGCAGCTCAAAGATGCCGGGCTTAACCGCGTCAACATTTCGCTCGACACGCTCGACCCTACGCTGTTTGGAAAGATCACGCGCCTGGGTCGACTCGAGCAGACCATGGCTGGCATCGACGCGGCGCTGGCTTGGGGCTTTGAGCCCGTTAAGGTCAACTGCGTTGTTGTGCGCCGGCTCAACCAGGATGTGGCGGCCCTTGCGCGGCTCATGCTCGATCGCCCCATTCACCTGCGCTTTATCGAATATATGCCCATTGGCGACGAGCGCACGAGCTCGCATTGCGCTGTGGACCCGCATGCGCCCGCGCTCAATCCCGAGCTGTGGGACGCGAGCGATACCGTGCCGAGCGACGAGCTGCGGGCGCGCATCAATGCCGGGGCCGCCGCGGCGGGACTGGGCGAGCTCGAGCCGCTCGACATCAACGACGCTCCTGCCGGCGCGGGCCCTGCGCGCTATTGGCACTTTCCGGGTGCGGCGGGAACAGTTGGCTTTATTAGCGCTATGTCCAACCATTTTTGCGCGAATTGCAACCGTCTGCGCCTGACGGCCGATGGCAACGTGCGTCCGTGCCTGTTCAGCGATGCCGAGTATTCGGTGCGTGAGGCGCTGCGTCGTGGTGATGATATGCAGGTACTTTCGATTTGGCGCGATGCCGTGGCCCACAAACCGCAGGAACACGCGATAATTGAGGGCACGCAACGATTTATGTCCCAAATCGGAGGATGATCATATGGCCAAGAGCAGGTACGCCGATGCCACCAAGGCCGCTCGCAGGGCCGCGATGTCTGCCCACAAAGTCACGGCTGCGGCCGGTAACGCCGCCGCGCCCGCGCAGCCGTCTGTCAGCGCTGCCACCGAGCCCGCCCGCGACGCCCGTCGCGACGAGCTGACGCATGTGGACGCCAAGGGCGAGGTTCGCATGGTCGACGTGTCCGACAAGGCCGAGACGCATCGCATCGCCATCGCCGAGGGCACCATCCTCATGCATCCCGAGACGCAGGCCATGGTGCTACAGGACCGCGCCAAGAAGGGCGACGTGCTTGCCTGCGCGCGCGTGGCGGGCATCATGGCCATCAAACGCACGAGCGACATCATTCCCATGTGCCATCCGTTGCTCATTACCAAGAGCAAGTGCGACATTGCGCCCATCGCTTCGGCGGGGATGCCTGTCGAGAACGTGCCCGAGGGCTGGGCGCCGGCGCGCGCGGACGGGCAGGTTGGCTTTCACGTACTGGTTACGGCCGGCGTGACGGGCAAGACAGGTATCGAGATGGAGGCCCTGACTGGCGCGAGTGCCGCGTGTCTGACCATCTACGACATGTGCAAGGCGGTCGATCGCGGCATGGAGATCGTCGACGTACGCCTGCTGCACAAGGAGGGCGGCCGCTCGGGCGTGTGGGATCGTGCAGAGCGTCAGGCCGCTGCTGTTGAGGCCGTGGCTGCTGACGGTGCCGCACCCGCAAGCGCGCCTGTCGCCGTCGCGCCCGCAGCTCCGACGCCGGCCGTCCCCGCGATCGCGTTTATCGGCTACCAAAACTCGGGCAAGACCACGCTCGTCGAGAAGGTCATTGCCGAGCTCACTCGCCGCGGCCTGCGCGTGGGTTCGCTCAAGCATCATGGGCATCATGGCTTTGATATCGATGTGCCCGCTAAGGATACGTGGCGCCATCACCAGGCCGGATCCAAACACGTGGGGCTCATCTGCGCCACGCGCTGGGCGGAGTACGCCGACACGCGCGAGGAGGACGAGATGCCCGCGCGCGAGCTGCTGTCGCGCTACAACGATGTCGACGTGGTGATTATCGAGGGCTACAAGACCGAGGGCTTCGACAACATCGTCGTCGCGCGCTCCGGTGTCGACCGTCTGCGCGGCAAGAGCTCGCTCGACCTGGTCGACGGTCACACGCTGGCCCTTGCCTGCAATGAAGCCCTGGCACGCCAGGCCTTCGACGCCGGCTTTGCGACCCGAGCCATCAACATCAACGACGCCCGAGCCATCTGCGATCTGATCCAAGACCACCTTCAGGCTTGACGCTGCGCCGGCCCCAAGCACCCCATCTCGCCCCTCAAGCCGTCGCTCGCGTCCCAAAGTACGCGTCGCTCCTCTTTCGGGGCGACCTGGGGCACTTGGAACCGGCTCGCTGCGCTGCCATAACATGCCAAAAAGGGACAGGTTTATTTTGGCAGGTTTTATCTGGGAAAACGTTGTTTCCACCACAAAGGGGCCAGGCACCTTTGTGGTGGTTTTTGCTTTGGTAGATGTGTGGGACATGCCTTACAATCTACCAAGTAGTTCATGACGGGCGAAAAACGGAGAGAAGGGGCTTGATGCGTCCTTAATGTTTCGTGCGGATAGATTGATTTGACAGACGGTGGCGAATACCACCGCCCGTATTCGTATGAAACGAGGAGTCTCCATGCTCGCATCTCTTCTCTCAAAACCTCAACCTTCGCTGTCCGTGCAGGCCAAGCGCCTGGTGGCGATGCGCTTTCTCATCTACACCGGTTTTCAGACCAGCTACTTTATCGGCGTTATCGGAACACTCACCTATGCAGACGATGCCTCGGTCGTGGCGACATCGCTGGCCGTCCTTTTTATGAACGTATTCGTGATCCTTGGATCCTTTGCGGGCGGCGCGGCGCTTGACGCCTGGGGCCCGCGCCGTCATTTCTTGCTGAGCATCGTAGGCACGCTGGCAACCGGCGCGGCGACCATTGCCTTTGGCAGCGCGACCGGCATCGTCCTGCTTGGCGCGGTGCTTCTGGGCTTTGTGATGGGGTTCGCCCAGCCCATCGCCACATCCTATCCAGCCTACCTCACCGACGATCCTGTCGAGCTCAAAGACATCAACTCCGCCATAACCATGTTCTCCAACGTGAGCATTATCGTCGGCCCCACGCTGGGCGGCTTTGTCGCGGCGGCTGCGTCGTCGCGCGCGGTGTTCGTGCTTATGATGCTCTTTACAGTGTTGGCGTTCGTCGCCGGTTGGGGCTTTAGGCCGCAAGCAGGTCGCGTCGCCGCGCGCGAAAGTACTCCCGCGGATAGCAGCACAACGGCAAGTGCTGCCAGTCAAAGCTCCGACTCCAGTAAATCCACCCGCGCAACCTCGGCGACCAGCATCAAGACGGTTTTTACCAACAGCGTCCTCGCCCTGCTGTTCTGCATTATTTTCCTTTCGAACTTTGGCTACGGCGCCTTCGACCCGCTGGAGTCGTTCTTCTACCGCGATGTCCTGCACGTCGGTGTCGAGTGGATGGGCTGGCTCTCGTCGGCCAGCGGCGTGGGCGCGGTGCTGGGCTCCGTCCTCGCGCTCCGTTTGCCGCCGCACCTGGTCAACCTTAAAACGCTGCTCGTGGCGCTCATGTCCGTGGGCCTGGGAAGCCTGCTCTACGTGGGAACGCCGTACGTAGGCGTAGCTCTTGTCGGCCAGATTGCCCTAGGCGTGGCCTGGGGCGTCGTCAATCCGCTCCACAACACGATCGTGCAAACGACGGCCCCGCTCGAGCAACTCGGTCGCGTCAACTCGGTCATGGGCTTTGGCAACATGTTCGCCGGCGTGGCCCCGCTGGCGATTGCCCCGTGGCTGGCGGCGACATTTGGCGTGCAACAGACGCTCGTTGGTGCGGGCATGGTCGTGACGGCAGTTCCTGCGGCGTTGCTGCTGTTTGGCCGCCGGCATTTTGATCGCGCCGCGAGGCGATAAAAACGATCACAACATTCAGCGAAAATCGCGATTTTGCCGAAAAACGTCGAATGTTGTGATGCTTTGAGCCCCGGGCCAGGTCATCCTGCGAGTCCGGCCACCACAAAGGGGCCAGGCACCTTTGTGGTGGTTTTGCGCCAAAGCGCCCCGTGTGCGCTTTGGTATACCATGAACGCCACTTCCAGATACACCCCACACCGCCGCGCTACCCAGAAAGGCCCCCCATGGACGCCACCTTCAGCCACATCAAAGCCGTGTTCTGCGATATCGACGGCACACTGCTCACGAGCCAGCACACGGTGTCCCCGCGCACCGTGGCGGCGATCCGCGCCCTGCGCGAGCGCGGCGTGCTGTTTGGTCTGTGCACCGGGCGCGACGCCCAGGCGACCGAGGCCATGTTTGGGCTCTGGGGTATCGAAGGCCTGGTAGACGTGCTGGTGGGCTGCGGTGGCGCCGAAGTCGTCGATCGCGCGCACGACATCAACGAGCTGAGCTATCCGCTGCCGGGCGAGACTATCGCGCGCATCTGCGAGCATATGGCAGGCCTGCCGGCAACGCCCGTTTGCCCTCGGGATGGCGTGCTCTATGTGCCCGAGAGCAATGCATGCGTCGAGCATCTGTCGCGTGTCGATGGCGTGCCTTACAAGGTGGTCGACTTTGCCGAGTTTTTGCGCGAGCCGCAGACCAAGGTGATGTTTACCATGGCGCCCGAGGTAATGCCGCGGGTGATTGAGCGGGCGTCGACATTTGCCGATGACACCGTTAAAGCGGCGGCTCTGCAAACCACGCAGCGACTCTACGAGTTCATGGATCCGCGCGTGTCCAAGACGCGCGGCCTTGTGCGCGTGGCGGAGCTCAACGACATGGAGCTCCAGAACATCTGCGTGTTCGGCGATGCGGACAACGACACCTGCATGGTGGCCGACGCCGGCGTGGGCGTGGCTATGGCAAACGGCAGCGACGCTACCCGTGCCGCCGCCGACTTTGTAACCGCGAGCAACGACGAAGACGGCATCGCGAACTTTATCGAGGAACATCTGCTGTAGCGCTAGGGCAGAATCACCACAAAGGGGACAGGTGCCTTTGTGGCGGCCTCAGGCGATTTGGGCGAGTTGATGCCTACAATCTGCGCGCAAATTCAAATATAGTTGTCTGAACATTACGCTTCCAACCACCGATGGGCTAAAGATATTCTCATCAGTTTGGCAGGGTATTACTCCCGGTAAACGACCTACCGCTCATGGTCGATTTTCGACTGTTTACAGGATGTTTACTCTTGAGCAAAATGTTGTGCAAATAAATCTAATGCCATTAAAAAATGATAGACAACTATATTACCAGCAGAAACAAAAAATATATAGCGAATAAACGAAGGTAAATCTGAGCAAATGTCAAGAGAATTGAGAATTCGCTACAAAACAATCGGTTATCTTGTTCAGATGTTCAAACAATCGCTACAATATGGATTACTAAGCGTGCGCAATTACAGATTGCGCAGATACGTTTGATAGTGAAAGAGCAAGATCGCGGTCTCTTGGGGAGGAGACATCGATGAAAGCAAATTCAGACAAATCTAAACAGAGTAATAAAGCGACGCGCCGTGTACTGGCAGGCGTTTTGTGCGGAGCCTCTGTTTTGAGCCTGGTACTGTCGCTCGTCATGCCTCCAATCTCGCAGGCCATTGCTAACGATGCCCAGACGGTTTCTGCCGAGGAAACTGTGATGGGGGGGGGTTCCTCAGGTGAGTCTACTGGTGTAGACAACACTACTAACGAGGATGCCGAAAACCAGAATAGTGATGATGCCGAGAATGAGGCGAACGAGGATACCGTTGCACCAGACTCGACAGCCGATGACGCGGAGGCCGAGGGCGCCGCGCAGCCTTCCGACGCACAGACTTCTGATGATGAAAATAGCGACGAAAACGCAATTGCCCCCGCCAGCGTCAGTGACGATGACTATGACAAGGTAAATGGTGATGTTTCTGGGAAATTCGACAACGGCGGCAAGTTTCAACTGACGGGTCCTGCCTATTCGAGTCAGCAGATTGACATCAAAAAAAACACCACCATTAATCTTGCAGGAAACATGCTCTACAACCGCTCCGGCGGCTTAGACTCCTTCTTTGTGGTCGAAAACGGAGTCACGCTCACCATCGAGAACATTATCGAGGGCTCAGATAGCACAAAAGACGAAAAGACTCCGGTCGACAATGCGCCGGCGGGTCAGCCTGCGATTATGACATGGGAAAGGGGAGACGAGTCTAGCTCTAATAACGGCGCTCCTAAGAGTCTTACTTACTATGAGACTAAGAGCACGCCCAATACAGATGGACTTTGCACCACCGAGACTACGTACAGGCATGACGTTACGGGCTTTGGCGCTATCGTTGCGGCATCGGACCACGGTTCCGTAAAGCAAGTGGTCACCGTTAATGAGGGCGGCATGCTCGATCTCAAGGGCGGCATGATTACCACGGCCGCCAATCTGAGCGATAACGGCCATGTGATTCTTTCTACGGGTAAGGTCAAAATCGAAGGCGGTTACGTCACCAACGGCAACCGCGGTGGCTGGGGCGGTGGTCTGTGCATAACGGGCGCGAATGCCAGCCTCGAAATGACAGACGGCGTGGTCGCGGGAAACAAGGCAGCTTCTGGCGGCGGCGTCTATGCTGACAACGGAGCCACCTTGAAGCTTACGGGTGGAATCATCTCTGGCAACGCTACGTACGGCGAGGCGGATGGTCTCGGTGGCGGCATCTTGGTTTCGGGCGGTAGTGTGACCGTTTCTGGTGGCTACATCACTAACAATAAATACGCTAAGTTTTGCGGCCACGATGGCTGGGGTAACCATGGCGGCGCTGGGCTTGCTGCCAATAACGGCGCCCATGTCACCATTTCTGGTGGCAAGATTACTGGCAATTATTCTGAAGAAGCTGGTGGCGGCGTTTACGTTACCAATCAAGATCAATCAGGTATGGCATGGCTCGACATTACGGGAGGAATTATTGCCTCTAACGTGAGCTACCGATCTGAAGGTGCCGGTATCCGAGTGGGCCAGCAAGTTGACGCGATGATTAACGGCACTCCAAACAGCAAAGTCTACATCACTCACAACCGCTGCATGTCTCGCTTTGACTGGGGCGGTGGCGGTATCTTCGTCCAGGGAAACTCGAATGAGGGTATGGAAAAGACCGCTGGTAGATTATTTGTATACAACTCGTACATTAGCAGCAATACCGCTGGCGGCTATGGCGGCGGCGTAGCAGTCTGCCCCACGGGCAAGACGTTGGTAACGAACACTGAGGGCACGGCAATCTTTGGCAATTCGTCTGCTGACAGTGATCAAAATTTCAAAGAATACAATCGGGTAGATGGTAGTGGTAATGATGGTACGCCCCATCTTTCAGCTGGTGGTGCTGAAGGTACTAATAAGACTGAAGATAGAGATGCATACGATTCGGAGACGTTTCGCACGTACGGTCATGCCGATTTCTTCCTCGCAGCGACAGGTCACACAACGCCGGTTGCAGTGGTAAGCGGCAAGATGCTTGGCGATATAGACGCCAAGTATTCGGGAAGCATTGAGCTAAATGATCCCATTACCATCCCCGCCAACGGTGTTGCTCAGGTAAAAAATAGCATCGGTCTGACTTCGGCTGTTAGTGCCACGGATAAAGCGGTGACTGAGGCAGTACAGAAAAATAAAGTGACAACTTTCATCACGGACAACTATTCCTGGAACCATGGTGGCGGCATCATGTCGAATGGCGACCTGTACTTGGGTCAGCCAGCAGACACGTATGTCTATCCGAGCCTTAAGCTGAAGGCGACCAAGGCGCTGTCCGGCCGCAAGATCAATAAGGGGGAGTTCTCCTTTACGGTCTACCGCAAGGATTCGGTTGATCCTTTCGCTAGCGGGGTATTCAATCATGACGTTTGCACCCCGGTTGGAACTGCAAGTAATGTTGACGGAGGCAACATCACGTTTAACCTGGGTGAGCAGTCTGCAGCGAACGGTACGGCTGGCACGATTACATACTACCTAGTCGAAAATGCCGGAAAGGTTTCCGGCATCACATACGACCCCGCCGTGTACGAGATTAAGGTGACAGTCGAAGACCACTCGACTGTGCTCATGACTGTTCCGACTCGGAACGATCCGAACAAGACCATAGAGATCAAAATCCATAACTACGAGATCAAAAATGTGAGCGCGGTCGAGCATTCCGAGGGCAAAACTGACCACCGGAACGCTGATGTGCAACTAGATGCTATTGGGGGTTATTATTCGATTGACGGCCCCGACGGGGGAAAGACCTTCACCAACAAGTACACCCCTAGTGTTTCCTGGACTCCTATGGCGACTAAGATCGTTGAGGGTGGCGAGATGAAGAAGTTTACACTTCAGCTCGCGACAGACAGCCGCTTTAGAGACACAGACATCATCGGTACTGCCGAGACCACCTCTGGTAAAGATACGAAGCAGACGCTTTCGTTCAAGGACGCCACTGATAAAGATAAAACGATTGAGTTCAAGTACTCGCTCTCTGATATCAGGAATAATTCCGACGACCCGGGCGGCTCCACGGGTGGCTCTTTCAAGACCTTTACGTACTATGTGCGCGAGAAAACCAACGGTTCGCAGTTCTCGCACTACACGTACGACCAGTCGGTCTATAAGTTCACGGTTGTGCCAACGTATGACACCGAAAAAGGAGAGATCAACTGTAGGGTGACCTACATGAAGGGATCCGTTGACTCCAAGGGCGATTGGACAGCAGACCCCAATGCCAAAGAACGGACGTTCATTGACACCTCCGCCCCCAAATCCACCGACACCTCCATCCCCACCTTCACCAACACCTACTCCACCTCTTTGCCCCTTTCTGGTATGTCAGGCGTCACTCTGACGTACCTTGCCGGCGCGGCGGTGCTTTGCGCTGCTGCGGCCTGGATGCACATTCGTCGCAAGGCGAATGCGAAGGGAGGTAAGCGTCGTGAATAAGAAAGTTTGCTCCTTCCCGATCTTGTTTGTGCTGCTTGCCCTCCTGATCGGCACCTGCGCGGTCGTGTTCCCCGCTTCCGCGCAGGCTGCGCCGACCTCGGCCGGTTCCATCACGGTGAGCGGCACCGTGGCGAGCAGTTACGAGGCCTACCAGATCTTTAGCGCCAACGTCGTCGACGGCGACAGCGACGCCAAGACCGCCACCGATCTCGCCTGGGCAAGCGACGCCGTGCGCGACGCCGCGCTGCCTGTGCTGCACGGCGCCGGCATGCCCAAATCCCAGACCACCGCGCAGGAAGCTGCCGAGTGGCTCAACACCGATTCCCATCTTACGAGCGCGCTGAGCGCACAGCTCGCTCGTTCCCTCCAGAACTCTGGCGCCGTGTTCGTGGCCCTTAACGCGGGCACGGCGGCCGAGCTGCCCTGCGGCTACTGGCTCATCGTCGCCGACAACGACGCCATCGCCGAGGGCGAGGCCGGCACCGCGCCGATCATGACTCTTGTGGGCGGCAGCGCCGTCACCGTCAAGCCCAAGGCCGCGACCCCCAAGGTCGCTAAGCACGTGCTGGAGGACAGCACCGCCGCCTGGCAGAAGGCCGCCGACGCCACGGTCGCCGACGACCTGTACTGGCGCCTCTCGGCCACGGTCCCGGCGGGTCTTACCGCCTACGACACCTATACGGTGCAGTTCGTCGACGCCGTGAGCGCGGGGCTCGACCTCTCCAAGGTCGCCGCGAGCATGCGCGTGTACGTGGCGGCGGGCGCGGACGGCGGCTTCGACGCCGTTTCGGCCGGCAAGGACGGCCGCACCGGCACCGAGTCCGCGAAGGGCTGGACCGACATCACGGCCCAGTGCAGGGTCTCGGTCGACGGTAAGACCTTCACCGTGCGCACCGGCGACCTGATCGCCGCGCTCGGCGGGGCCGACGCCTTTACCGCGGGCGCCCGCGTTGTCGCCGTGTACAACGCGCCGCTCAACAGCGCATGCAATCACGGTATCGCGAAGGGCAACCCCAATGAGGTCTACCTGCGCTACCCGCGCTCTCCCTTTGCCGACCAGTCGGGCGACGCCGGCTTCACCTGCACGCCGAGCGACGATGCGTGCGCCTACACCTGGGATCTCGCGCTCACCAAGCGCGGCAGCGACGGTGACAAGCCGCTTGCTGGGGCGGTCCTGAGCATCGCCGACGACCGCGGCCGCACGCTAGCGGCCGACGGCACGTGGGATGCGGAGGGCAAGGCCACCGTCACCACGGGCGAGGACGGCCGCGTGACCGTCTCGGGCGTGGATTCGGGCAAGCTGGAGGTCCGCGAGCTCAAGGCGCCCAAGGGCTACACCGCCTTTGAGGGCACGCGCTCCGTGACGGTCAAGGTCGAGGGCCTGGACGTCGACCAGGTGGCCGCCGCCAAGCCCAAGCTCACCATCACGGCCGAGTCGCCCCTGCGCGCCGACAGCGCGGACGGGTCGACGGGCAGCCTGGAGGCGTCGATCGTTAATACGCCCACCGGCACACCCCCTAGCATTACCACCGGAGGCTTTATGCCCTCGACTGGCGATATGGCAATGTACGCCGCGGCCGCCGCAGCGGTCGCCGGAGCCGCGCTCATCGTGGTCGCGCTCCTGGTCAAGCGGGGAGGTGGCAGCCATAAAGAGTAGCTGGCAGCCCCACAGAGAGCGGGGCGAGACGTAGCGAAGCGGATGCTAAGACACAGACAGACAGATTTAGACCAAATGGAATTCGAGCAGAAAGCAGAGGAAAAGAAGATGAGCATGAGCAAGAACATCGCACGCCTGGCAGTAACCGCCGGCCTCACGGCAGCGCTGAGCTTCGGCGGAGTTATGGCCCCGGTGACCATGGCGTTTGCTGATGGTGCGACGACTTCGGACAACAGCATTACGATTAGGCAGGTTGATGGCAATGCATCCACCAAGTTCAAGGCCTATCGGATTTTCAATGCGGATGTTATAAACGAGGACAACAAAAAGGTTGTTTCCAATGTCAAATGGGCCGTGGATGATGGGATTCAGGCGAAAATAATCTCGGCAATCACGGGCAGCGCTAACTACGACGCATCGGAAAAGCAACTTCCCAAAACTGACGTGACTGCACAGAACGTAGCTGACTGGCTGGCTGCGAATATCCAGAACGCGGGGGCTGTGGATAACGATGCCCTGCTCAATAAGATTGCCGGTTTTGTCGAGGTTACCGATCCCGTCAAGCCAAAGGACCCTATCAACAATGTTGCGTTCGATGCCAACATCCCGGTCTCCTTCGATGAATCGGGCTACTATCTCTTTTTGACTGACAGCGACAGCATTAGCGCATCAACTGATGCAAGCAAGAAGGCAAATACCGGCACCTCGCCAATTTTCGCTATTGTCGGTGGCGACCCCGTTATCGTTACAGAGAAGACCAGTATTCCTACAGTCAGCAAGGCTGTCATGGATGACAAGGATCAATCTTGGGAAACAGGGGCCAAACGCGACCCCAATAAGGCCGCTGACTCAGCTATGGACGATTGGGTCGATTATAAACTCGTCGGTACGGTTGCGAGTAATATCGACACCTATAGCGCCTATAACTACGCTTTCACGGACAAACTGCCTGATTCTATGACGCCCAAGTTCGTTGATGACAGTGAGAATAATGTTCCGGATGTCACGGTTATGATTGACAACCAGACCGTTAAGAATGATGCCGAGCATGGCTACACTAAAGAGTTCTCGGATGCCAACGAGCTTACCGTTAACTTCAAAAATCTTAAGGATTGCGTTGACGTTGAGAATAACCACATTACCGTCAACGCTAACTCGAAGGTGACTGTCGAGTACAAGGCAAAGCTCGACTCTACTAAGATCTTTCAAGACGGTAAGATCAAAGATGAATTCGACGGTTTGGTTGGTAAAGCCCAGGGAAATAAGGTTACGCTGACTTATTCCAACAATCCGCACGGCAATGGCATCGGCACCACGGTTGAGAACCTTGCTTATGACTACACCTACGGCATCAATGTCACCAAGGTCGGTAGTGACGCTGTAGATGGCAAAAACCCGACTCTTTCGGGAGTTAAATTCACTCTGCAGGAGAAGAATGGCAATACTACCGAAAACAAGTACATCGACGCTAAAGGCATAAAACATAACGAGGGCGAAGTGGTAGAGCTTACCACGGATGACAACGGTGAAATTAATGTTGTCGGTCTCGATGAGGGCACCTATGTCCTCAAGGAGGTTAAGCCTGCGCCTGGCTACAACAACTCCGCGGCAAACGGTGTGACATTTACTATCAGGCGTACGCTCAATCAGACCGGTGCGGAAGTGAAGCCCGACGCTACGAGCGCCATCGTGGCAGGTCAAGATGTTGTTCAGGCTGACTCTGCAAAGGCTGAGGTCGGTAAGCTCAGCTTCACCATTGTCGACCAGAAGGGCTCCGGCCTCCCGCTCACCGGTCTCAACGGCGTGACCTTCACCTGGATCGCTGGTGGCGCGGTGCTGTGCATCGGCGTGGCGCACCTCATCCGCAGCCGTAAGCAGGCTGAGGAGTCCGAGCAGGAGTAACGCTCGCTCACCCATCCCTTTGGCAGGTGGGATGTGATGGCCATGAGACTTGCGGACACTTTTCTCGTCCATCCACGTTCTTGCTTTGCCATGCTCTTTTCGGGACAGATTCCGCACTGGAGTCTGCCCCGTTTTTTGGGATAACGCAGCCATGCCCCATCGTCCGATGCGGCGCGTTCGTCATCGCGTTTCTTGATTCGTATGAGGTTCGGTTTAAGGTCCGTAGGCGCACGCGCGGTGCGGACGGTGGACGGCATTTGCGCCGAAAGCGCAAATAAGAATGCCCGGGGGTCGGATCCCGGGCATTTAACTAAAGCTGAAAACTAGGCCGCCCGCGCTCTCGTACACTTACGCGGGATGCGTCGTTTTCTATTGACATTGTATCCCGAATCGCCCCGCCGATTCGGGACATTTTGAAAACTCAAATGCTGGCTTATCCTCGACTGGACGGTGCGGTCTAGCTGTGTTGTCGGGCGGGGGAGCCTGCTAATCGGCTATTATTTGTTTAGACAACTTGAGTTGTAGAGGAGTGACCGGCGATGGTGCAGGGCGCCAAACATATGAAGAGCAATAACGCCGCGGACAACGGCGGCTCAAGCCCTCAGCCCAAATCTCAACCAAAGCCCAAGCGCCGCCGCAAGCGACTGCCGCGCTGGGCCGACCGGCTCATCACCATCGTCATCATCCTTATCGGCGTGGGCCTTATGACCTGGCCGTGGATCTTGGACCGGCTCGAGGCCTCGGGCGTGTTCAACCAGATCAGCACCGTGTCCAGCACCGTGGACGCGCTGTCTGCCGAGGAGCGCGAACGCATCTTGCTCCAAGCGCGCTCCTATAACGAGCAGCTTGCCGGCGAGGCCACCGAGCTTCCGGCCGACCAGATCGAGCCCTACGCTCAGCAGCTCATCTTTGACCGCGACCCCATGATGAGCTGGGTCGAGATCCCTTCCATCGACGTGAGCATGCCCATCTACCACGGCACGAGCGAAGAAGTCCTTATGGCGGGCGTCGGCCACCTGGAGGGCACGAGCCTGCCGGTGGGCGGCACCTCGACGCATTGCGTGCTCACCGCGCACTCGGGCATGCGCAACCTGAGCATGTTCGACGACATCCATTCGCTGAAGCCCGGCGACCTGGTGCTGCTGCACACCATGAACAAGACGCTCGCCTACAAGATGGTGGACTCCGAGGTGGTGCTGCCCGAGGAGATGGAGTCACTGACCATCGAGCCCGGCGCCGACAAGGTGACGCTCGTCACCTGCACCCCTTACGGCGTGAATGACCATCGCCTGCTGGTGCATTGCGTGCGCACCAAGTACAACAAGAAGGACGTCGACAAGCAAAAGTCGCTGGCCGGCCGCCACTGGGGCAAGCGCGAGTTTGCCGTGCTCATCGTGGTCGTAGCCATTGTGCTGTTGCTGCTGGATATCGTGATCCACGCGGTTCGCAAGCGCCGCAAGACCAAGGCCTCGGCATAAGGCATTCTTCAGAACCACCACAAAGGGGACAGGCACTTTTGTGGTGCTCGTGGCTTTCAAACCATCACAACATTCGATGAAAATCTCGATTTTGGCGAAAAGCGTCGAATGTTGTGATGGTTATCGTTGTGGGCGGGACGGTTTTCGCTATGGACGGTGCGGTTTTGCTGCAGAACCGCCAGCCCGCCGCCTGCCAACCGCCGCCCTCGTTACGTTTTCGCTGCATTTGGGTAAAGCGCCTGCTCCAAGCGGCGTTGCCTTGTATACTAGAGCGGTTTATCTGTTATGCGGAAGGGAGCGCCTATGGCACTCAGCGAGAAAGACGTGCGCGGCATCGCCGAGTACGCAAAAATCGCACTGACCGATGACGAGCTCACCCAGATGACGTCCTACATGAACGACGCCGTCCAGATGCTCGAGCCCGTCTTGCAATATGACTTGCCCGACGTGGAGCCCACGTTCCATCCCATCGGAAGCCTGTCCAACGTGATGGGCGACGACCTGCGCGAGCCCGAGCGCGATCTGCCGCTCGACGTCGCGCTCGAAAACGCCGGCAGCGCGCGCGACCGCTACTTCCGCGTGCCGTCCATTTTGGGAGAGGGGGAGAGCGAGTAATGGCGCAGAGCTTCGATTCCCTTACCGCCGCCCAGATCGCCGCGGGCGTTGCCGCCGGCGACTTTACCGCTACCGAGGTGGCCCAGGCCTCCCTTGCCGCCATCGAGGCGCGCGAGGGCGGGGTCCAGGCATTCCTGCAGGTGGCGCCCGAGCTTGCGCTCGAGGCCGCCGCGCGCGTGGATGCCGACCGTGCCGCAGGCAAGCCGCTGCCCCCGCTCGCGGGCGTGCCGCTGGCCATTAAGGACAACATGAACCTCGTGGGCACGCGCACCACCTGCGCTTCCCGCATGCTCGGGGACTACCAGAGCGTCTACACCGCCACCTGCGTCCAGCGCATGCTCGACGCCGGCTGCCTGCCCATGGGCAAGGCCAACATGGACGAGTTCGCCTTTGGCAGCTCCACCGAGAGCTCGGCGTTCCACCGCACCAACAACCCTTGGGATACCGAGCGCGTGCCCGGCGGCTCCTCGGGCGGCTCCGCTGCCGCCGTCGCCGCGGGCGAGGTCGCGCTCTCGCTGGGCTCGGACACCGGCGGCTCCATTCGCCAGCCGGCGTCGCTGTGCGGCGTGGTGGGCTTTAAGCCCACGTATGGCGCCGTGAGCCGTTACGGCGTGGTTGCCTTTGGCTCGTCGCTCGACCAGGTGGGCCCCTTTGGCCGCACGGTCGAGGATGTCGCGCTGGCCATGAACGCGCTTACCGGCGCGGGCCACGATCCGTACGACTGCACCAGCCAGGATTGCGCCGTCGACTTTACCGAGCATCTCAACGACAGCATCGAGGGCAAGCGCGTGGGTATCATCCCCGCGTTTATGGAGGTCGATGGTCTGACGCCCGAGGTCAAGGCCGCTGTTCAGCGCGCCGCCCAGGAACTGCAGAACCAGGGCGCCGAGCTGGTCGAGGTCGACCTGCCGCACCTGGACGCCGCCATCGCCGCCTACTACGTCATCGGCCCGGCCGAGGCGTTCTCCAACCTGGCTCGCTTCGACGGCATTCGCTACGGCTACCAGGAGGAGGGCTGCGCCAACCTGTCCGACCAGAGCTCGCTTTCGCGCGCCCACGGCTTTGGCGCCGAGGCCAAGCGCCGTCAGATGCTCGGCGCCTACCTGCTGAGCTCGGGCGTGTACGACAAGTACTACTACGCCGCGCAAAAGGCCCGCACGCTCATCACGCAGGACTATGACGCCGCGTATGCCAAGGTGGACACCATCCTCATGCCCGCCTCGCCGCGCACGGCCTTTAAGTTTGGCGAGCTCAACGACCCTACGCAGATGTACCTCTCCGACCTGTACACCATCTCGCTCAACATTTGCGGCAACGGCGGTATCTCGGTGCCGCTGGGCCTGGGCGATGACAGCAAGCTGCCCGTTTCTGCCCAGCTGGTGGGACCTGCCTTTAGGGACCGTCAGCTGCTCACGTTTGCCCGCGCCCTGGAGCGCGGCTTTGCCGATGCCGCCACGGGTGCGCCCGCGCTTTCCGTCGCGCCCGATTTTGCCGGGAAGGGAGGCGAGCTGTAATGAAGGAGCTTTCCGAGGTCCTGCAGGATTGGGAGGCCGTGATCGGCCTGGAGATCCATACCGAGCTCACCGCACTCGATACCAAGATGTTCTGCAACTGCAAGCTCAGCCACGATGACGAGCCCAACGCCAACGTGTGCCCGGTGTGCCTGGGCCTGCCCGGCGCCCTGCCGGTGCCCAACAAGCGTGCCATCGAGAGCATCGTCAAGGCTGGTCTCGCCACCAACTGCGAGATCCAGCGCCACTCGATGTTCTACCGCAAGCACTACTTCTATCCCGATATGGCCAAGAACTTCCAGACCACGCAGGGTCCGATCGCCTTTGCCATGTACGGTCACCTGGACCTGGACGTGACCGGTCGCGGTGCCGGCGAGCGCCCCGACTGCGCGTTTGGCGAGGCCGAGGCCCAGAGTCTGGCGAGCGCCTCGGCCAACGCCGAGGGCCTGTCCACGTCCATGACGTCGACCATGCGCGAGGGCAACCAGCGCGCCGGCCACCTGGCCAGCTATGATGCGTCCAACTTGCAGATGCCCGAGCGTCGCGAGGACGGTTCCTACACGGTGCCCATCCGCATCCTGCGCATCCACATGGAGGAGGACGCCGCCAAGATGGTTCACGTGGGCGGTGCCGAGGGCCGCATTACCGCCGCGGCCGAGTCGCTCGTCGACTACAACCGCTGCGGCACGCCGCTCATCGAGCTTGTCACTGAGCCCGACTTGCGTACGCCCGAGGAGGCTCGCCTGTTTATGGAGAAGCTCCGTCGCATCTTTGTGACGCTGGGCATTTCGGACTGCTCCATGGAGAAGGGCTCCATGCGCTGCGACGGCAACGTGTCGCTGCGTCGCCGCGGCGAGACCAAGCTGGGAACCAAGACCGAGCTCAAGAACCTCAACTCGTTTAAGAGCCTGCACGATGGCCTTGCCTACGAGATCTGCCGTCAGGCCGAGGTGCTCGAGGAGGGCGGCATCATCTATCAGGAGACCCGCCACTGGGAGCCCAGCCGCAAGCGAACCGTGGTTATGCGCGTCAAGGAGACGGCCGACGACTATCGCCTGTTCCCCGACCCCGACCTGGCGCCGTTCGATTTGGACGACGAGTTCATCGACCGCTGCCGAGACGAGATTCCCGAGCTGCCCGATGCCAAGCGCGCCCGTTTTGAGGCCGACTTTGGCATTAAGGCGGCCGATGCCGAGCAGATTGCCGGCGATCCCGAGTTTGCCGAGTTCTTTGAGGCCGCCGCTGCCGGAATGGCTGGCAAGGAGGCTCAGACGGTCGCAAACTTGCTGGTCAACGAGATGATCGCCTACCTTAAGGGCGCGGGCGTGTCGCTGGCCGAGTCCGGCATCGCGCCGGCTCAGGTGGCGGCGCTTGCCAAGCTGCTGGCGACCGATGCCATCAGCTCCAACCAGGCGCACGAGGTCTTTGAGGCCATGGCCCAGACCGGTGACGATCCCAACAAGATCGTCGACGAGCGCGGTATGCGTCAGGTGAGCGATGCCGGTGCGCTGCAGCCGATCGTGGACGAAGTGCTGGCAAACTGTGCCGATCAGGCGCAGCAGTATCGTGACGGCAACCAGAAGGTCATCGGCTTTTTGGTGGGCCAGTGCATGAAGGCAAGCCGCGGCAAGGGCAACCCGAAGCTCTTCAACGAGTTGCTGAGAACGTCGCTCTCGTAGCTGCGAGGCCGGGGAAGCCCCGAGTCGGCCGTTCGGGTCAGGCGGGCTGGATGGAATAGAGTGAATGGGCGTGCCGTCGGCACGCCCATTGTTTTGAAGGGAACTCATTGAGAGGCAAGGCCCTGCGCCCGGCCCCTCGGTTCCGTGACGACTCGGCCGTTCGGGTCAGGCGGGGCTGAATGAAATTTGGTGAATGAGGGCGCTGATGGCGTCCTCATTCTTTATATATGTTGGGAGCGCCAGGTGGTGGGGGTGGTGCCGGTGTATTGCTTGAAGGCTTGGGCGAAGGCGGCCTGCTGAGGGTAGCCTAGACGCTCTGCCACCTGCGCTATCGTGAGCGCGCTATCTGCCAAAAGGTCCTGCGCTCGCTCCATACGGCGTCTGCGAATGTAGGCGCCCAGGGACTCGCCGGTTTGGGCCTTAAAGGTGGCGCATAGTTTGGAGCGGCTTGTGTAGAGCCTCTCGGCCACCTCGTTGATACCCACATGTCTGCCTTTGTCGAGCGTGCGCTCAATCATTGCCGTTGCTTCTTCGGCCATGGTTATGCTGACGCGTGTGTCTGCCGCCTGCCGCGCCTGCTTGTGGGCCGCGCGCGAACAGGCGAGCTCCGCGACCATGGTCTCCACGATGCCCTGCATATAGACGTGTCCGCCTACGGTTTGGGCACGGTCCTCGTTAATCCGGCGCAGCGTGTGATAGATGGCAGACGTCGCTTCCTCGTGCCATGGCTCGGCAAACGCCTCAAAGATTCCCGCGAACTCGGTGGGATAGCGGTGCTCCAGTTCGTCAAAATATCCAGGCAAAAAGAGCACCGAGCGCGAGTGATAAAGTTCCCCCGCAAACAGCGGGCTTAATTCCTCGCCACAGCTATCTTGGATAAAGCTGCAAACGGCATTGTTTGGCCACGGTCCATGCGATGGTTTGAGGTTCGCGGGCGTTATGCCAGTCTCGGGCATGCATGTAAGTGTGGGCGCGCTGACTTCGCTCACGCAGGCGTACGGCTCGGGTGTGTATTCGGCCAGGTACATATCGTGCGTCGGGGTGATGAAATGCTCCATGACAATGCAGGCAGGGGAGAGAGGCATGATCCATGCGCGTCCGTGCGCCCGATCGTTTGCCACCTCGCCGGTAAAGACAGCGCCCTTGCCGGAAAGCTCCAGGCCAAACTGCTCAAACTGTGGTGCGTAGAGCTCAGTTATGTCGGTCGCAGCCCGATGCATTTTCAAAAGCGTCCCCTTCCTTTGCGAAAACGTCCACGCCTGGCTCGATTGTGTGCCTTGGCTAACATATCAATGATAAGTTGAGAACGGTTAACTCTCAAGCCGTTAGAAAGGAATCTCATGGCAAAGGGATCAAAAAGGGAAGGTGGAGGCATCGGCGAGCTGCTTGCATATGCCGGCGACCGCAAATTCCTAACGTATTTGGGCATGGCGCTCTCGGCGCTCTCGCAGCTGCTGAGCTTTGGCCCGTACGTGTGCATTTGGCTTGTCGCGCGCGATCTGATCGCCGTGGCGCCTAACTGGAGCGAAGCCTGCGACATCGCGATGTATGGCTGGTGGGCCGTGGGTTTTGCCCTGGCAAGCATCGTAGCTTATTTCGTGGGGCTCATGTGCACGCATCTGTCCGCGTTTCGCTGTGCGTCCAATATCCGCAAGACTACGAGCGAGCACCTGCTTAAGCTGCCGCTTGGCTACTTTGACACGCACGCCACCGGTGAGCTGCGTCGTGTTGTAGACGGATGTGCCGCCTCCACCGAGACTTTGCTCGCACACATGCTGCCCGATATCGCAGGCGCCGCCGCCATGGTCGTGGGCCTGCTCGTATTGCTTTTCGCCCTCGATTGGCGCTTGGGCGCGGCATGCCTCATCTCGGTGGCCATTTCGTTTGGCGCCATGGCCACCATGATGAGCGGCAAAGGCGCCGAGTTCATGAAGGCCTACATGGGAGCGCTGGTCAAGATGAACAAGACCGGCACCGAATACGTACGCGGTATTCCCGTGGTCAAGGTGTTTCAGCAGACGGTCTACTCCTTTAAGGCTTTCCACGATGCGATCGCCGAATACGCCGACATGGCACAAAACTATGCGGGCACGTTCTGCCGAGGTCCGCAGGTACTCAACCTTACCGCGCTCAATGGTCTTGTGGCATTCCTGTTGCCCGTGGCGTTGCTGTTGGCGCCGGGCGAGACGGACTTCGCACATTTTATGGCCAACTTCACGTTTTACGCGATATTTTCGGCCGTGGTACCGACGGCCCTGACCAAGCTCATGTTTGTGGGCGAGGCCTCTCAGATGAGTGCCGATTCGCTGGCTCGTATTCGAAGTATCATGGATTCCAAGCAGCTCTCCGTGCCCGCCCAACTCAAGCACCCTGCCGGCGGCGAAGTGCGATTTGAGGACGTAAGCTTTACGTACGAGGGTGCCGAAGCACCTGCCGTTAGCCATGTAAGTTTCAGTGTTCCCGCTGGTAGCACCCTCGCCCTAGTGGGTCCTTCGGGCGGCGGCAAGTCAACCTGCGCAAGCCTGATTCCTCGTTTTTGGGATGTCTCTTCGGGCCGAGTGCTTGTAGGCGGTGTGGACGTTTGCGATATGGATCCGCACGAGCTTATGGACCAGGTCGCTTTCGTGTTCCAGACTAACCAGCTGTTCCGGCAAACACTTGCCGATAATGTGCGCGCCTCCAAGCCTACGGCCACTGACGACGAAGTGCGTGCGGCCCTCTCCGCAGCTCAGTGCGACGACATTGTGGCCAAGCTCCCGCAGGGCATCAATACCATGCTCGGTGCCGGCGGAGCATATCTTTCGGGCGGCGAGGTCCAGCGCGTGGCGCTCGCCCGCGCGATCCTTAAAGACGCGCCTATCGTGGTGCTCGATGAGGCCACGGCGTTTGCCGACCCCGAGAACGAGGCGCTCATCCAGCGCGCCTTTAGCAAGCTGGCGGCGGGTCGCACGGTCATTATGATTGCTCATCGACTCTCGACTGTAGTGGGCGCAGATCAAATCGTGGTGCTCAACCAGGGCAGGGTGCAGGAGTCGGGTACTCATGCCGAGTTGCTGTCCCAAGAGGGTTTGTATGCCAAGATGTGGGCCGAATACGAACAGGCCGCGAGCTGGAAAATCACTGCAGCGACCGCGGATGCCGCCGTCACGAAGGGAGGCGAGGCCTAAATGTTCGCCTCATTCCAAAAGAAGTATTTCCTATCCGATAAAGGCGTCGCCGGCGTAAAGCGCGGCATTTTCTGGACCACGCTCACCAATCTTATTACCATGGCCGGCATGGGCTTTTTATTCCTAGTCATGGCCGGTTTTGTCGAACATCTCGCCACCGGTGCCGACCTGCCGGATGCCCTGCCGATTGTGGGCGGCCTCCTGGTCTTTTTCGTGTTGCTCTTTGCCTCTAACTGGCAGCAGTATTACTACACCTACTGCATCTTTTACGAGGAGTGCGGCAAGCAGCGTATGGAGATTGCCGAGCGCTTGCGCAAACTGCCGCTGTCGTTTTTTGGTCGTCGTGATCTGGCCGATTTAACCGAGACCATCATGGGCGACGTCCAGGCCATGGAGCACGCCTACAGCCACGTGCTGGGAGAGCTTTGGGGTGCCATCATCGCAAGTGCCATCGTGTTCGTGGCGTCGCTGTTCTTTTGCTGGCAGCTGGCGATTGCGGCGTTTTGGAGCGTGCCCGTGGCCTTTGCCGTGCTGTATCTGACACGCGGGCCCATGACCCCGGTGTTCGACCGCGTGCGCGCCGAGAAGGTCAAGGTCACCGAGGCGATCCAGGAGACGCTCGACTGCGTGCGCGAGATCCGCGCCACCAACCAGGAGGCCCATTATCTTGAGGGACTCAACGCCGTGATCGATGCCGAGGAGCGCGAGACCACCAAAGGCGAGCTCGCCAACGGGCTTTTGGTCAACTCCGCCTTTGCCATCCTGCGCCTGGGGATTGCCACCACGTTGGTCACGGGCGCTGCGATGGTCGCCTCCGGCCAGGTCGACTTTTTGGTGATGTTTGCCTTCCTGCTTATGGTGAGCCGTATCTATGCACCCTTTGACCAGGCGTTAATGTTAATGTCCGAGCTGTTTGCCGCCGAGTCGTCTGCCAAGCGCATGCGTTCCATCATGGAAGAGCCTGTGGCGCGGGGTAGCGAGAAATTTGAGCCCGTGGGCCACGATGTGGTGTTCGATCACGTGGCATTTGGCTATGGTGCGGGCGAGGACGGCCGCGCCGGCGAGAAAGTTCTTACCGATGTGAGCTTTACCGCCAAGGAAGGCGAAGTTACGGCGCTGGTCGGTCCTTCGGGTTCCGGTAAGTCCACGGTGAGCCGCCTTGCCGCGCGCTTTTGGGATGCCACCGCGGGCAAGGTTACCGTGGGCGGTGTGGATGTTGCAAGCGTCGATCCCGAGGTACTGCTGCGTGATTACGCCATTGTGTTCCAAGACGTGCTGCTCTTTGACGACACGGTGATGGGAAACATCCGCCTCGGGCGTCGTGATGCCACCGATGAGGAAGTGCTTGCTGCCGCGCGTGCCGCCAACTGCGACGAGTTTGTGAGCCGCATGCCGCAGGGCTATGACACCATGATCGGCGAGAACGGCTCCAAGCTGTCCGGCGGTGAGCGCCAGCGCATCTCTATCGCCCGTGCGCTGCTCAAAGACGCGCCTATCGTGCTGTTGGACGAGGCGACGGCGAGCTTGGATGTGGAGAACGAGACCGTGGTTCAGCAGGCGCTCTCCCGCCTGCTCGCAGGTAAGACGGTTATCGTTATTGCCCACCGTATGCGTACGGTGGAAAATGCCGACAAAATCGTTGTACTCAAGGATGGTGTGGTTGCCGAGCAGGGCACTCCGGCGCAGCTCAAGGCGGCAGGTGGAGAATTCGCCCGCATGGTGGCGCTGCAAAAGGAAGCAGCTACCTGGCAGTTGTAAGAAGGGGCAAAGGGACAGTCCCTTTCTCACATTGACAATCGGTTACTCCGCATCGTTAATTTTCAAAAGGTTAGCCATGGCTGACCTAGATAGTTAGATAAAATTGAGATATTTCAAAAGCGTGCCCGAGCAAACTTGTTTACTCGGGTGCTGAAGCACCATGCCGCGTCCAATGCGGCAAAAGGGAGAAGCAACATGAAGAAGTCGACGTTCAATACCCTGCTTGTCGGTGGCGGTTTTCTGCTTGGCGCGGCCGGCATCAAGCTGCTTACCAGCGCTCCGGTCAAGAATGCCTGCGTGCAGGGCATTGCGTGCGGCATGCGCATCAAGAATGGCTACCAGGACATGGTTGAGCAGGCCAAGGCTAATGTCGACGACATGGTTGCCGAGGCTGCCTACATCACCCAGAGCGAGGCCGCTGCGGACAAGGCAGCCGAGTAGCGCTCCTAGGCACAAACCATGAGATTCTCGATTATTAGCGAGATCCCCGGCAGGACCCGCCTCCAGTTGGCGGGTCCTGTGCCAGAGAGCGATCTCGATGCGCTTCTAAAGCTCAGTGGCGAAATCGATGGCGTGCGCAAGGTGCGCGTCTACGGCCGCATCGGCCAGATGGCGCTCGAATATGACGAGCAGCGTCGTGCAGGCGTGCTCGATGCTCTGGGCGCACTCGACGCCCAGGCCATTGCCGACGCAAAGACGGGTTACGTGATGCAGCTTGAGCCACGCAAGCACAAGCTCGTTATGGATCTTGCCACACTCATCGGCGCTCACTGTGCGCGCCGATGGTTTTTGCCCACGCCCCTGCGTGCGGTGTTTGTCGTAGCCGGTTACATGACCTTTTTGCGCGCCGCCCTCCGTGAACTCGCGCAGCCGCGCTTGACCGTTTCCGTGCTTGATGCGTCGGCCATCGGCATTTCGTTCGTCAAACGTGATGTCGACACCGCGGGCCAGACAATGTTCCTGCTCAACGTGGGCGAATTGCTCGAGGACTACACCCGCGCCATGAGCGAAAACGAGCTCATCAACTCGCTGCTCGATGTGCCCGACAAGGCGCAAAAGGTCGTCGGCGACACCGAGGTAAGCGTTGCCGCGACCGAGCTTGAGCCCGGTGACTTGGTGGCCGTGCGCACCGGCATGTCCATCTGCATTGACGGCGTCGTCGAGCAGGGAAGCGCCATGGTCAACCAGGCGACCCTGACCGGCGAGCCGCTTGCCGTCGAGCGCAGCGCAGGCGACGACGTGTTCGCCGGAACCGTCGTGGAAGACGGCAGCATCTTGGTGCGCGTGCGCGCCAACACGGCGCAGACCAAGCTGCGCTCGATCGTCTCGCTCGTGCAGACGGCCGACTCGCTCAAGTCCGAGGGCCAGTCGCACATGGAAGACCTCGCCAACAAGATCGTCCCGTGGAACTTCCTGCTCGCGGGCCTGGTTGCGCTCACCACGCGCAGTCTCATTAAGACCTCGGCGGCACTGATGGTCGACTACTCGTGCGCGCTCAAGCTCACGGGTTCGGTCGCCGTCATGACCGCCATGAGCGATGCCGCCAAGATGGGCGTGATGGTCAAGGGCGCCAAGTACTTTGAGTCGTTTGCCAAGGCCGATACCATTGTCTTTGATAAGACCGGCACGCTCACCGAGGCGCAGCCGCGTCTTGCCTGCGTACTCACCACCGATGGCTGGAGCGAGGACGAGATCCTGCGCCTTTCCGCTTGCTTGGAGGAGCATTTTCCGCATCCGGTGGCGCGCGCCGTGGTCAATGCGGCACGTGAGCGCGGGCTCGAGCATCGCGAGCGCCACGCCGCCGTCGAGTACATCGTGGCACACGGTATCGCTTCGTCCATCGAAGGGCGTCGCGCCATCATCGGTTCCGCGCACTTTGTATTTGAGGATGAGGGCGCGCAGCTCGAATCCGACATCAAGGAGCGCATCGAGTCCCAGATGCAGGGCTTGTCGCCGCTGTACCTGGCGGTCGACGGCACGGTCGTGGGCGTGCTCGGCATCGAGGATCCGCTCAAGCCCGGAGTGCGCGAGGCCATCGCCGATCTGCATGCGCTGGGCGTCAAACATGTCGTTATGCTTACGGGCGACTCCGAGCGCACGGCCGAGCGCATTGCGCGAGAGGCGGGGGTCGACGAGTTTAAGGCCGAGCTGCTGCCCGAGGATAAGTACGCGTATGTGGAGCGCATCAAGGGCGAGGGGCGCCACGTTGCCATGGTGGGCGACGGCGTCAACGATTCGCCGGCGCTCGGTTTGGCCGACGTGGGCCTGGCGATGGGTGGCGGAAGCGACATCGCCAAGGAGGTCGCCGATATCATCCTGACCGATACGGATCTCGCCGCGATCGTGCGCCTGCGCCGCATGAGTCAGGGCCTCATTGATCGTCTGACGAGCTCCTACTCTAAGGTGATGCTCACCAACTCGGCGCTCCTGGCGCTCGGCATTACCGGCGCGATTACCCCGCAGACGTCGTCGTTGCTGCACAATGGCTCGACGATTGCCTACAGCCTGAGCAACGCGAAAGCATATCTGCGCTAGCACTTTTACTTTAGTTTTCGGCCTGCATTTGGGCGGTGTTGCAGCCGCCAGAATGCAGGCCTTTTGCGTTTGACCATGTGCTAGCAGCAATATATAGTTGTGCTAGCTAAGATAGCGGAAGTCGAAGGTGAGGTTGAGATGGGTGCTGTTGACGGCATGGCGCAGGTGAACGTTCGCGTGGATCGCCAGGTCAAGAACCGTGCCGAGGAAGCGCTGCGGCTTTCGGGCGGGTCACTGCCCGAGCTCATCAAAAAGGTGGTGGCCAAGGTCGCGCAGGGTGGCGGGCAGTGCGAGGAAGTGCTTGCGGCCGTCGACGACCGGCAGCAGACCGTCGCGCCCGATACTCCGTTCGCCGCATCATGGGCGGCGGCGGATCAGCTTTACGCGGACCTGGGCATCGCTACGTTGCCCGTATCCGACGATCGCGATTGGGACACAATCTATTCCGAAGCCATGGACGAGCGCTATCGCCAAAAGGGGATGATCCTGTGAGCGGGGCTCCCCTCAAAATAATGGTGGATGCCAACGTATGGGTTGATTCGTTTTGCGTCGACCATGCCGAGTCGCTTGCCGCGCGTGCGTTTATCGGACGGGCTGCGGAATCTGGCGCAACGTTGCTCTTTCCGGTGCATATCGCCAAGGATGTACTGTACGTTGTCCAACACGAGCTGAAGCGCAGGGTTATTGCTAAAAAAGGCTCGGCCGACGAAGCATCGGCACGAGCGATAGGCGAGGCCGCGCTGGCGTTTGTTCGAAATATGACCGAAAACGCCACCGCCGTGGGCGCAGACGCATCCGATCTGTGGCTAGCCGACAAATACTTAGCGCTCCATTGCGATTACGAGGACAACTTGGTACTCGCCGCATGCAAACGCGCCCAGGTTGATTACTTGGTAACTAACGATCGCAAACTGCTCGAACATGCCGATCTTGCAGCAAAGACACCTCGTCAAATGATGCCGATTCTTATTTTGGCCGAACGCGGCGGCGCGGCTATCAGTTGACGCGAACTGTTTGCAGGCCTCTTGGACGACGATGCGCCAAGGGACCCGCATCTGCTATTTACAAAAGCTCGGCCTTAATGGCGGGACTTTCTGCGAGCTGCTCGGCTGCCTTTTCGTCGGAGCTATCGAGTGCTGCCAGACTGCGGTAGACCCACTCGTTGACCTGGGTGTTCTTGACGCCTGCGGTCTGCATAAGGGCGCCTACCTCGCAGATTGCTGCGAGCAGATCAGCTTTTGGACCCGCGAGCTCGACCTCGATGCCGTGGTAGGCGGACACGCCGCGGTTCTCACTCACATGGTCGATAAAGCCCTCGACGGTCTCAAGCTGCTGGGCGAGAGCTGCATCATCGTCAGCGTCCAGCACGACGAGTGCGTTCGATACCGTGAGGGCGGGATGTCCGCAGGGGACAAAGCCTTCGATGACATCCATAGCTTCGGTAATGGTTGAGCCCAGACCTGCGAGGGCATTGACGAGTTGCTGCTTGGTATCCATAACGGTCCTTTCGATGGGTCAATTTTGCTTGGCGAAAATATACGTGACGTGTCCGGTAGCAAAAGTGCGAAGTGTGGTGCACATTATGGTCTTCACAGCTCGTGCATAGAGCAGCTGTCCGCCTTTAGAACGTGGTAAGATAGCTATCCACGAGCGGGGCTCACCCCGCGTGTTCCTTGAAAAGTCGACGGGTGTTGGGTGCTCGTGCCCAATGCCATCCAGACTTTCCCGACATTCGGGGGCGACTGGTTTCGACACGATAGCTCTGAGAGAGGAAGCAAGCCGAGGTCTCCTCGCCTCGTTAAACAGGGGTACCGTCAAATTGAATTGACAACAACTCTTCTTTTGAGCCTATGGCTCTCGCTGCTTAGTTTATAGCGGCGCGTCAACCCGGTGATTTCCCCGACACCGGCGCGACGTCATTTTAGGGGAATGCTCCTGCGCACGTAATCGGTATGGCGCGGGCTAAGACCGAACCGGTTGGGATGCCGCGAGCGTGTCGCTGCGCGCAAAGCGTCCGAGACAAAACCAGCGACTGAGCTTGGAGATGCCAATCAGGGGGCTTTCGTGGACCGGAGTTCGATTCTCCGCGCCTCCACCAATAGTTACAAGCAGGTAGAGAAGTGTTTCTACCTGCTTTTTTATTACATACAGATACCGCGGAGAATCGAACTCTGCGCAGGGCGCGGGCGTAAAGAAAACGCGTGAGCGTTTTTAGCCCGCGGGCGAGGGCGCCGGCAGGCGGCCGAAGCCGGTGCGGATTTGCGAAGCAAATACGCGGATTCTCCGCGCAAAGCCTCAAACCTATATAGATGCGATGATATCGAATCTCAGCCTGCCATGCGCCGCAGCAACGCAGAGTGGGACGCGCTTTCCCGCCGACCGCCCCGTCCTCCGCAACTCCAAAACCAATGCGCTCTCTATCCCAAAACTGGGTAGAAGAAGCCCAAACGAAACAGCAGGAGGTCAATATGACTGCAGAAGATAGGGCAAAGAACGCCGGCAAGGTCGCGCTCGTTTTGGAGGGCGGCAGCTTCCGCGGGCAATTTACCGCAGGCGTGCTCGACGTCCTCATGGAGGTCGGCGTCGAGATTCCGGCTGTCTATGGCGTATCGGCCGGCGCCCTCAACGGCGTCAACTACAAGTCGCACCAGATCGGCCGTGCCAACCGCATCAACCTGGCTTTCTGTAACGACAGCCGCTACATGGGTGCCGCATCGTTTGCGTCCACGGGCTCTATTGTGGGTTACGACTTTATCTTTAACGACGTCCAGGACCGCCTGGATCCCTTTGACAACGAGACGTTCGACGCCAGCCCCATCGAGATGTACGCCGCCGCGACGGACATGCTCTTTGGAACCGCCGCGTACCTGCCGGTCAAAAGCGCCGTGCTCGACCTCGATGCCGTGCGCGCCTCGACGTCGCTGCCGCTGGTGACGCCGCCGGTCGAGATTGACGGGCACAAATACGTCGACGGCGGCGTAGCCGATTCGGTCCCTATCGAGCATGTGCTCGAGGAGGCGGGCTTCGACCGTGCGGTCGTTATCGTTACGCAGGACCGCTCATACGAGAAAAAGCCTTACGAGTTTATGCCCGCCGCGCGCGCCCGCTATGCCGACTACCCCTACCTGCTCGAGGCTATCGAGACGCGCCACGACCGCTATAACATCCAACGCATGCATCTGTGGAAGTATGAGCGCGAGGGCCGTGCGCTGGTCGTTGCTCCGCAAAAGCCGGTCGAGGTCGGCCACGTTGAGCACGATCCGGCAAAGCTCCTCGACCTGTATATTCAGGGCCGCCAGGAGGCAAAGCGATTGCTGGGAGATATCGAGGCGTTTGTCGAGCGCTAGCGTCGCGACGTCATGACCCATGGACGACATGTGCAGAAAGTCTGGTCAGAGCCAAAATACCTGTTGACTCGGGCGACGAGCGGGGTAATATGGACGGGTTACTTGCAGAGCCCCGTGAATCTCTGTAACAACACGTACTGTACATGGAGGAGTCTAAGTGATTTCGAAATCGACTCACTACGCCAAGCAGGGCGAGGTCCAGCGCAACTGGGTTCTCGTCGACGCCGATGGTGCTGTCCTGGGCCGTCTTGCCACCCAGATCGCAATGATCCTGCGCGGTAAGAACAAGCCCCAGTTCACGCCCAACAGCGACTGCGGCGACTTCGTTGTCGTCATCAACGCCGATAAGGTCCAGCTTACCGGTAACAAGGCCGACACGAAGACCTATTATCGCCACAGCGGCTACAACGGCGGCCTCAAGGCTGAGAGCTTCCGCCAGGCTATGGAGAAGCACCCGGAGAAGGTCATCGAGCGCGCCGTTCGCGGCATGCTGCCCAAGACCACCCTCGGCCGTGCCCAGATGACCAAGCTTAAGGTCTACGCTGGTGCCGAGCATCCGCACGCTGCCCAGAACCCCACGAAGATTGAGCTGGAGGCTTAAAGATGGCTGAGAACACCGTTGTCTACCAGGGTACCGGCCGTCGTAAGAACGCCGTCGCCCGCGTCCGTCTCGTCCCCGGCACCGGCAAGGTGACCATCAACAAGCGTGACGCCGAGCAGTATTTCGGCCGTCATCAGCTCGTTGAGAACGCCCTTGCTCCCTTCAAGGTGACCGACACCGCCGGTCAGTTCGACGTTATCGCTCTGTGCGATGGCGGCGGCATCTCCGGTCAGTCCGGCGCTCTGCGCCTGGGCATCGCTCGCGCTCTTCTGAACGCTGGCGACTACCGTGCTGACCTCAAGAAGGCCGGTTTCCTTACGCGCGATGCTCGCGTGGTCGAGCGCAAGAAGTACGGCCTCAAGAAGGCTCGCCGCGCTCCCCAGTTCTCCAAGCGCTAAGGTTTTATCTCCTTACGAGATACAATGTACAAGCGGGGCCTGCCGATTGCTCGGCGGGTCCCGCTTTTCTTTTTCGACTAGGGTGGGCGACTGCGTTTTGCCCACTTGGGAAGGAGCGATCCTATGCCCCAGAACATCTTCGGTACCGATGGCGTCCGCGGCGTCGCCAACGCCGACCTCTCGTGCGACCTCGCGTTTCGTCTTGGCCGTGCGGCGACCAAGTTCCTTGGTCCGGACATTTGCATCGGCCGTGACACGCGTCTTTCGGGCACCATGCTCGAGAGTGCTCTGACCGCCGGCATTATGGCCGAGGGCGGCCGACCGCACTGCTGCGGCGTTATCCCTACGCCGGCCGTGGCGCTGCTCACCGTCCAAAACGAGCTCGACGGCGGCATCGTCATCTCTGCTTCGCACAATCCGCCGGAGTTCAACGGCATCAAGTTCTTTAGCCGCAAGGGCATGAAGCTTCCCGATGCTGTCGAGGAAGAGATCAGCGCCTGGGTCATGTCCGAGGAGGCCATGGCTGCCGACACGCTGCCGACCGGCGCCGGTGTGGGTCACATCATCAAGATGAAGGACGCCCGCAAGGCATATGTCGATCATGCCATCAACACGCTCGACGGCCTTAAGCTCGACGGCTTGGTTGTTGCCGTCGACTGCGGCCACGGCGCTTCTTGCCAGACCACGCCCGCCGCACTGCAGCGCCTGGGCGCCACGGTCCATGCCATCAACACCGACTACTGCGGCACCGACATTAACGTCGAGTGCGGCTCCACTCATCTTGAGCCCTTGCGTGAGCTCGTACTGCGTACCCACGCCGACATCGGTCTGGCTCACGATGGCGACGCCGATCGCGTGCTGTTCGTGGACAGCGAGGGCAACGAGATCGACGGCGACTACATCCTGGCCATCTGCGGCTCTGACCTGGCCGCTCGCGGTAAGCTCGCCAACTCCGAGATCGTCTCGACCGTTATGTGCAACCTCGGTTTCTCCATCGCCATGAAGGAGCAGGGCTTTGAGATGGTGCAGACCGCCGTGGGCGACCGCTATGTCCTCGAGCGTATGCTCGAGGACGGTGCCGTCATCGGCGGCGAGCAGTCCGGCCACATCATCTTCCTGGAGCACAACACCACCGGCGACGGCTTGGTGACGGCCCTGCAGCTTCTGGCCGTGCTCAAGCGCACCGGCCGCACCCTCACCGACCTTGCCGGCATCATGAAGAAGTACCCGCAGGTACTTGTCAACGTACATTCCGACAATAAGGCCGGCCTGGACGATTGTCAGCCCATTTGGGACGCCGTCGCTGCCGCCGAGAAGGAGCTCAACGGTCGCGGCCGCATTCTGGTACGTCCGAGTGGCACCGAGCCGCTGGTCCGTGTGATGGCCGAGGCCGAGACGCACGAGTTGACCCAGCGTGTGGTTGACGACATCGTCGAGGTTGTCAAGCGCGAACTTCCCTAATGGTCAAAAACGGGTGCCAAGTGGTAAACTGTTAAAGTTATTTTGATTGATTGGTATGTCCGAGGGGGAGCATGTTCACTAAAGTCCTGAGGTCTTTTGGTATGCGTGGTCGAGTCCTTACGCTGGATGCTCCCATCTCGGGCGACGTCATTCCGTTATCCGAGGTCAAAGACCAGACGTTTGCTACCGGCCTTTTGGGCCAGGGCGTGGCGATTCAGCCTACGGGTACACGTGTGATTGCTCCGGCTGACGCTAAGGTCGAGGCGATTTTTCCCACGGGTCATGCCGTTGCGCTCAACACGGTCGATGGTCTAGACGTGCTCATCCATGTTGGTTTGGACACCGTTCAGCTCGAGGGCAAACATTTTACTGTGTATGCGCAAGTGGGTGACATCGTCCATAAGGGCGATGTACTCATCGAGTTCGATCGCGAGGCAATTGCTGCCGAGGGCTACGATGTGACGGTTCCCATCTTGGTGTGTAACTCCGTTGAGTTCTCGAGCATCAAGGGTTCCGTTGGCGAGCATGTCGAGGAGATGGACCAGCTTATCGTCGCGCGTGAGCGCTAGTCGCTCCGCTTGGCCTTTAGCCTACAATTCAAACACGTTTACGGAGGGCGCCCTTGAAAGAGGGCGCCCTCCGTGGCAAGATGGGAAACGTCCGAGGCTAAACAGCTTTGGGTCACCGTGGACGGGCAGGGGCCTCGACGCGGTTAGACACGAGACACATATATTACGCGACCTCGCCCTGGTGGCCGCACACGTTGGTTGCGGCCGACGCGGGCCGCGGGCAAGTGCTTGTAAGGGGGGCCTTGCCTCTCTTGTACGAGAAAGGACGCGTAATGAAAATCATTAAAGCTAAAGACTACGAGGATATGAGCCGCAAGGCCGCTAATATCATCTCGGCTCAGGTTATCCTCAAGCCCGATTGCGTGTTGGGTCTTGCCACCGGCTCCACTCCGATTGGCGCTTACAAACAGCTCGCTGCTTGGTACGAGAAGGGCGACATTGACTTTGCCGAGGTCAGCACCTATAACCTGGACGAGTATCGTGGTCTTTCGCACGACGATCCCCAGAGCTATCACTACTTTATGCGCGAGAACTTCTTCGATCACATCAATATCGATCTGAACAACACGCACGTGCCCGATGGCTCCAACCCCGATGCCGCCGCTGCCTGCTCCGAGTACGACAAGATCGTCGCTGCCGCCGGTTACCCGGATCTGCAGCTGCTCGGCATTGGCAACAACGGTCACATCGGCTTTAACGAGCCCGATGACCACTTCTCCAAGGGCACGCACTGCGTCGACCTCACCGAGAGCACCATTCAGGCCAACAGCCGCCTGTTCGACAGCATCGATGACGTGCCCCGTCAGGCTTACACCATGGGCACCCAGACCATCATGTATGCCCGCATGATCCTGGTTGTCGCCAACGGCGAGGCCAAGGCTCAGGCCGTGCACGATATGTGCTATGGTCCGGTTACGCCCAAATGCCCGGCTTCGATCCTGCAGCTGCACACCAACTGCGTTGTCGTTGCTGACGAGGCCGCTCTTTCGCTCTGCGAGTAACGCGATCAAGCGATCTTACATAGTTTCTCAAAAGGCCCTCGCTTTGCGGGGGCCTTTTTAGTGGGCATACGCCGTGGCGTATACATGACGGAAACCTTGCCGCGTGCTTGACTGGAGGGTTTTAAATTTTTGTGATTCATTCTATAGCAGATTCTGTGCACATTTGCCACCATAGAGTCGCAGGCGGTAGCGAGGAGTAGGCGAGTTGCGCAACTCAAATAAAAATAGCCGACTGCGCTACACTGCAAATGGGATGGGACATGCTGGCAAGCGCATTGACCTGCGCAAAGACCTATTGGTCGGGGGATAAGTTACCATCGGGCCTCGCTGTACAAAAACTTGCCAAACACGTACCGGCAGACAATTAAAAACTCTAAGCCGCGCTATTCACGGGGCGGCTATTATGGTCCTGCAGCTACGGTGTCCATATGGTCGAGTTGAGGAGCAAGCATGGTAAACGATCTGGGCAATACGGACGACCTCGAGTTGATGCCGACGGGCGGCGGCTATATGGTGCGGCGCGATCGCTTGATGAACGAGCTCATCGTTAAAGGGCGCAAGGCGGGAATTGTTTTGCTCTACGCGCCCGACGGGTTTGGTAAGACGTCGGTGTTGCTGCAATACGTGCAGGAGGTTAAATCGGATCCCACGCGAGGGCCGGTTCGGATTATCGAGGCCGACCGCGCGATTGGACGCGAGCTCTTTATGCAGCTCGAGGTTGTCGCCGATGAGCTTAAGGACAAACCTCATTCGCTCGTTGCGATCGACAACGTGCCCAATCTCGAGCAGCACGAAACCGAGGACCTCATCGATCGAATCCGCAGCTTACGTGCTACGGGGACGGGGGTCTTTATTGCCTGCCGCCCCTCCAACCGATTGCTTATCCACGGGCTGGGCGATTCTGTAAAAGTCAATGCGCAGATGCTCAAGGTGCACGCCTATGAGTATTCGTCATGGGCCACGGCGTTCTCTATCAGCACATCGCTCGATTTTTATCGGCTCACGCAAGGTGTGCCAGAGCTGGTATCTGCCTTGCAGACGGGGATGTATGGACAGGGCGATGTTGCCGGGTTGCTCGAGAACGAAATCGTCAACGTGTACGGTGCGGCGCTGGCCGATCTCGCATCGCTCGAGAACAACCTGTTGTTTACCGTTGCCTGCTTGATGGTATTGATGGGCGAGGGCCGCATTGCGGAGCTAGAGGCGTGCGGTGTGAGGCTTTCGATGGTCGACCAGTCTATCTTTGTGCGCGATTATCCGATTTTTGGCGTGGATCCGTCTGATCGCACCTTTAGGTGTTTGGGTGCTAAGGACAACGCGCGCCTGAGGCTGCGAAAGCTTGTTGCCGAGATCCGTCCCGAACTAGTATCGCGGGCTGCTCGCATTTTGATAAAGGCGGCCCGATGCGATTTGGCCATGGACCTGGCCGATGTGTTCTTGGACCGCCGTGTGGTGTTGGAGCTTGCCGGGCAGTATGGGGCCGATCTTGCCCTGACCGGGCATGGAGGGGACATTTGCCGTGCAGCATCGGCGATGATCAATGCGGAAAAGCAGGAGCAAGAGCCGACAGCCGCCGAGGCACTCGGCGTGTATCTGGCGGCTGTCAGCGTGTGCAATACAAAGCTCGCAAGGTATATGGCGTCCGTTATCGAACGTGCGGGTGACCAGGCGGCCCGCGAGGTCGACCCCGCTACCTGGAAAATAGCCCAGGCGCTTACCATCGCCTTTTACGGCGACAATGACCTGGGGCTTCCCGCCAACCCTGTTGTGCAAGAACAGACATCCTGCGAGGTGCTCGACATGCTGTCCGCGCATATCGAGGTCAAGCGCCACCTAACCGAGCGAGCGGAAGACGGCAATGTTCTCGCGAAGCTCAAGGCGTGCAAAGCTTATGATTGCGAGCTCGACATCGCGGGGATTCTCATACAGGCCGACCATATGCTGGTGGAGCTGTTCGACGGCTCGTTTGCTAAACCCGACGAGCGCGATGACAAGATGGCGCAGATACTCGAGGCGCTCGATATCCGCGGGCTTAAGGCACCATCCATTTGGCTGCGTATGGTGCTCGCGGCGCGGCGCCTGCTCGCGGGCTTGCCCGTGACCGACGATGTGGCGTTTGGCGAGCTCGACCGCTTTGCGGTGCGTGTTCGTGACAATCAAATTCAGCTGTTTGGGTTATTGCTGGAGGGTTGGCAATCGCTGGCGGAGGGGCGGCCGGTCAACGCGAAGTTCCGTGCGGTTCAGGTGCTCAAGCTCGCCGACGAATCGATTGCGTACATGCGCGAAAACGCGTTGCTGCTGGAGCGCGTGGCGTACCTGCGCAATACGTCGCTGGTATCGGTTCGCGAAGAGGCGGAGCTGCTCGACATTAGCAAGACGCAGGTCGGTGGCTCAGAAGCCTGGATCGTGGCGCTGCACCTGGCCGCTGCGGGCCGCGATAGCGATCTTGCCGCCTGGATGTCTATGAATCGCTCGGGGATTTTAGACCCATCGTATCGGCTATTTGCGCGTCTTGCGATGCACTGTCTGGGCGAGCCTGCCGTCAGGATTCGCAAGAAGCTTCCGGTGCGTGAGCTTTCGCGGTATTCACTACGCGATGATTTTGAGGGCGAAAGCGAGCACCTGTTCCAGGCGGGCGAGGTTGAGGCTGTCGATACGATCGGCCATATTGAGATGCGCATGTTTGGCACATTTCGCGCCGAGCGCGACGGCTTTCCCATCACGGATAAGATGTGGCGTCGCAAAAAGGCGGCAACACTTGCCGAGCGGCTCGCGTTGGGCATGGATGCCATGGTCGACCGCGAGACAATCGCCATGGAGTTGTGGCCCCATGCCGAGTTTAGCGCGGCGCGCAACAATCTGTATTCGACGGTATCGCGCTTGCGCTCGGCTTTGGGTCCAACGCCGGATGGCAAGTCGTGCGTGCTCATCCAAAACGAGTGCATAGGGCTCAACGGCGACTACGTTAAGACCGATGTAAGGCTCTTTGACCAGCTGAGCCGCGAGATCCTGGGAAACCGTATGGGCGCGAGAGGCCCTCACCTGGTTGAGCTTTGTCTTAAGGTTGAGCAGCTCTACGCGGGGCCGCTGTATGTTCCCACCGGTTGCAATCCCACGTTTTTTACGCGCATGCGCCACATTATGCAATCCAAGTACATCGACTGCATGATTAGGGGAGCGAATGCCGCTCTCGAGGAAAATGACCTGCAATCGGCAATTTGGCTCGTTGAATCGGGGCTTCGCCAAGAGACTGCGCGCGAGGACATGGTTCGCTGTGCCATGCGCGTTTACGGTGCGGCGGGACGACGCCGCGATGTTGTCGAGCTATACAGCGGCCACATGCACCACCTGCGAGAGCAGGTTCAAGGCGTGCCCGAGCCCGAGACAAGGCGCCTGTATGAGCGCCTGGTCGAAGGCAGGCTCAAGCGCGTGCTTGTCGAGCGATAAAAAACGGGCGTCCGAATCACTCGGACGCCCGCAGACTTGTTCGGTATGACCAGCCGGTTTTAGACGAGCTTGATCTTCTGGATATCCTTACGCGAGGACTCGCGATACAGCGAGAACTTGCGGCCGATAACCTGAACGACGTCGGCGTGGCAGCGCTCGGCGAGCTCCTCGGCGGCCTCGCGGGCAGAAAGGCTGGAGCCGTCCAGCACGGAGCACTTAACGAGCTCGTGCTTCTCCAGGTAGGCGACCGTCTGCTCGACGGTGCCCTCGTTGACATCGGACTTACCGATGATGATGGCGGGGTTGAGGTGATGGGCCATGCTGCGAAGCTGCTTGACCTGGGCTCCTGTCAGTGCCATGGGTTCTCGCTTTCTATGTATGGGGCGCCCCGCAATGGGGCCTTAATCTACGTGAGCTGTCCCACGATAGCGCAGGAACGGCGCGGTGTGGGGCGTGTTTGCCCAGTTCAAAAAGAATGCGGATGCCGAGCGGGAGAACAGCGCGGGTTACAGGCGGACGTGTACGGCGGCCGAAAGCGGTCTATGGACGGCCCGAAGAGACCGGCTCCCATGCAATAAACGCCCAACGAACCTTGCGGACGTGGTCGAGCATGTAGCGTCCCTGCGGCACGCCCTTGGACCCCGGCTCGCCAGCATGGGGATTTTCAATCATATGCTGAGCAACGTAGTCGCGCAGACGGTCGATCTTATCCTCGTTACCGTGCTCGAGCATGCGGGAGAAGTCCGCCACGCCCGCCTCAAGGCTATCGAAGGTATCGCGACGAGGCGATTCAAAGTACGTAACCTGCGGCAGGGCACCCATCTGAACGAGGATATTAAAGGCATACACAAAGCCATTACTGCAGGTAACCGAGGCACCGATGGCGTTCATCAGGTGCAGGTCATAGCGTGGGCTGGAGTTGGCGACCATCGTAACAGCACAACGCCGACGAGCCGTTCGATCAAGCTTGGCAAGCGCGCCTTTTAGGTTGGTCGTGGTGACAGAACGACTGGCAAAGGCAACATCTACCGCTTTCGTGACCGGTCCAACCAAATCCCAGTCATCATCCCAAGCAAGCTCAAGCGGTGTAATGCGATCCTCGAGTCCATGGTATTCAATGCCAGCATCAAGCGTGCCCAACATAGCAGGGGAAAAGTCAGCAGCAATCACAGGATGCCCAGCCTGAGCAAGCGGAATGGCAATCGACCCAGCCCCACACCCCATATCGAGCACCGACTCACCAGGCTCAAGCGCCAGCAGTTTTATAAAATCCCGAGCATACGGGGCAGTCTCCGATGGCCGAAAATGCCGAGCCCGCTTATCCCACTCAAAAGGATCATCAGCCCGATGCCGATCAGCTTGCAAGCGCATCCATTCGTCATTCCAATCAGCAGAAAGAAGCTCAGAGCGAGCATCCCCATCAACCACGGGCCAACCTCCTAGCAACAAAAAAGCGACTCCTCCCAAAAGAAGAGCCGCAACCAGCATATATCAGAAAGAACCGATCCAACGCCAAACCGCCATACCAGCAAAGTAGGGCAGAAGCGAAGCGACTGCCAAAGGGATAGAACCCAACCGAGGTCCCGTTGTGCGTGAGCCCCGGGGAGGGCAAATATATAAGGTCGATCGCGAGTTCCGCACGAGCCGGAGAGCACTTAATGTGCTCTCCGTGCGAGTCAGGACTGTCCGAGCAGGCGACCTTATATATTTGCCCTCCCCGGGGCTCCTCGCCAGTCCCCCTCAGCTAGTTCTTCAGCGAGTTCAGCGGTGCCGGGAAGCGTCCACCACGGTGGGCAAGCACGGTGCCGGCGTTGGGGTTCACCGGCATGATGGGTGCACGGCCAAACAGGCCGCCGTACTCAACGCAGTCGCCCACGCCCTTGCCGATAGCGGGAATCACGCGTACGGCCGTGGTCTTATTGTTGATGACGCCGATGGCCATCTCGTCAGCGATAATGCCGGCGATGGTCTCGACCGGGGTGTCGCCGGGGATGGCGATCATGTCCAGGCCAACGGAGCACACGCAGGTCATGGCCTCGAGCTTCTCGAGCGAAAGTGCGCCGGCCTCGACGGCAGCGATCATGCCGGCGTCCTCGGACACGGGGATAAAGGCGCCCGAAAGGCCGCCCACGCTGGAGCTGGCCATGACGCCGCCCTTCTTGACGGCATCGTTGAGCATGGCGAGCGCGCAGGTCGTGCCGGGGCCACCGCAGGTGCCCACGCCGATGATCTCGAGGATACGTGCGACGGAGTCGCCGATGGCGGGCGTGGGAGCCAGCGACAGGTCGACAATGCCCTTCTCGACACCCAGGCGACGGGCGGCCTCGCGGCTCATGAGCTCGCCGGCACGGGTGATCTTAAAGGCGGTCTGCTTAATCTTCTCGGCGACTTCCATCATCGATGCGGAATCGGGCAGCGTCTCCAGGGCTGCCGCCATAACGCCGGGGCCCGAGACGCCTACGTTGATGACGGCGTCGGCCTCGCCACCGCCGTGGACGGCGCCCGCCATAAACGGGGAGTCCTCGACCATGTTGGCAAAGCAGACAAACTTGGAAGCGCCGACGGAATCCTGGTCGGCCGTGAGTTTAGCGGCATCGATGATGGTCTGGGCGGCCATGAGCACGGCGTCCATGTTGATGCCGGCACGCAGGCTGGCGACGTTGACGCTGGAGCAGACGCGGCTGGTGGTGGCAAGCGCCTGGGGGATGGACTGGATGACGCGGCGGTCGGCGTCGCCGATGCCCTTCTGGACGAGTGCGGAGAAACCGCCCAGGTAATCGATGCCGAGCGTCTCGGCCGCGCGGTCGAGGGCATGCGCGATGGGGGTGAGGTCCTCATCCTTGCAGCACGCGGCGATCTGCGCCACCGGGGTGACGGAAACGCGCTTGTTGACGATGGGGATACCGTACTCGCGCTCGAGGTTCTCGGCGGTCTCGACCAGGTGCTCAGCCGTGTGCGTCACGTGGTCGTAGATCTTCGTGCACATGCGGTCGAGGTTCTCGTCGCCGCAACCCATGAGCGAAACACCCATGGTGATGGTCCTGATGTCGAGGTTCTGCTCCTCAACCATGCCGCGGGTTTCCGCGATTTCTGCGGGCGTGATCGCCATCCTTGCACTCCTATCTGCCAAAACGAGCATAGCCTTGTCTATTCTAACGTGCCGCACGTGCCAAGTGGCGCGCGCGGCACGTTTTGGTGCTCGGTTGTTTCCGTTGTGTTACTGCCCAAAGACCTCTTCGGCGATGCGCGCGCTTTCGGCGGCGTCCTTGGCGTAGTAGTCCGCACCGATCTGCTTGGCGTATTCGGGGGTGAGTACGGCGCCGCCTACGATGATCTTGACGCCCGGCACCTCGGCATGAAGCAGTTTGATGGTCTCTTCCATGGCGACGACCGTGGTAGTCATAAGCGCCGAGAGGCCGACGAGCTTAATGTCACGCTCTTGCACGGTCTTGAGCACCTCTTGCGGGTCGACGTCGCGGCCTAGGTCAAAGACGGTGTAGCCGTAGTTATCGAGCAGCATCTTGACGATGTTCTTACCGATGTCGTGGATGTCGCCCTTGACGGTGGCCACGCAGATTTTGCCCTTGTCGGCAATCTCGCCGGCGGGCATCAGGCGCTTGATGGTGTCAAAGCCCACGCGTGCGGCCTCGGCCGAGGCCATGAGCTGCGGCAAGAAGAATTTTCCCTGGTCAAAGAGGACGCCAACCTCGTCAAGGGCGGGGATAAAGTGATTGTTGATGAGGTCCATGGCGTCGTGATCTGCCAGCAGACGCTCGGTCTCGGCCGCGATCTCGCCTTTGCGGCCCGAGACGACCATGCGACGAATCGGGTCGTCGTTGCTGTCAGTGCCGGCGGTGCCAGCAGCGGGCGCGGTGTCGGTCGATACTGCCTGAGCCGCCGCCGGGTTCGCGGCGATCTTGTACGGATCGGTCCAGCCGGCATAGCGTTCGATGTATCCGGTCGAGCCCTCGTCCTCAACGCTCAGGACGCGATAGCTGTAGACGGTATCCATAAAGCGCTTGGAGCCCGGGTTCATGATGGGGGCATCGAGGCCCGCGCCAAAGGCGGCGGCCAAAAAGACCGAGCCCAGCAGCGGGCGGGCAGGCAGGCCAAAGCTGATGTTCGACACGCCGAGCGCGCACTTGACGCCCAGGCGTTCCTTGCACAGGGACATGGCGCGCAGAATCTGTTCGGCCTGGCGTTGATTGGTCGAGGCGGTCATGACCAGGCAGTCGATGAGGATGCGGTCCGGTCCGATACCGTAGCGCGCAGCCTCGGTTACGATGCGCTCGGCGATGGCGAAGCGAGCCTCGGCGGTATCGGGGATGCCGTCTTCGTCGAGCGTGAGGCCGACAACGTTGGTGCCGTAGTGGGCGACTAGGGGAAAGATCTCGTCCATGATTTGCCGTTTGCCATTGACCGAGTTGATGATGGGCTTGCCGGCGTAGCGGCGCACGGCTGCCTCGACGGCTGCGGGGTCGGTGGAGTCGATCTGCAGCGGCAGCAGCGTGGAGCCCTGGAGCTGCTCGGTCGCCTGCTGGATGATCTTGACCTCGTCGATCTCGGGCAGGCCTACGTTGACGTCCAGGATGTCGGCGCCCTGTTCCTGCTGGCTGATGCCCTGGCTCACGACGTAGTCCAGGTCGCCGTCGCGCAGGGCCTGTTGCAGGCGCTTTTTGCCGGTGGGATTGATGCGCTCGCCGATGACGGCGATCTTGTGGCCGTCACAGGGAAGGTCCACGACCGTCTGGGCGCTCGTGACCGACATACTGGGCTTGCGGTGGCGCGGGCTGGGCGTGTGGTTGTCGATAAGCGTGCGCAAGGCCGCCATGTGCGCCGGTGTGGTGCCGCAGCAGCCGCCCACGACGCTCACGCCGTCGGCGATCATGCCGGAGACGGCGTCGGCGTATTCGGGGGCCTGGATATCAAAGACGGTATTGCCGTCATCGTCCACGTGGGGGAGTCCTGCATTGGCCTGAACCATAACGGGCTTGTCGGTAACGGTGAGCATGCGTGCAGCGAGCCCTCGGAGCTCGGCCGGTCCCTGGCTGCAGTTGATACCCAAAACGTCGGCGCCGATGGCGTCGAGCGTAATGGCGGCCACCTCGGGACTCGTGCCCAGGAACGTGCGACCGTCTTCCTCAAAGGTCATGGTGGCAAAGACGGGCAGGTCGGAGTTCTCGCGGCAGGCGAGGACGGCCGCCTTGATCTCGGCAAGGTCGGTCATGGTCTCGATAATAAAGAGGTCCACGCCCGCATCGACGCCGGCGCGCACTTCCTCGGCAAAGAGGTCATTGGCCTCGTCGAAGCTCAGGGTGCCCAAGGGGCGAAGTAGCGCGCCGATGGGGCCGATATCGCCGGCGACGTAGTGGGCACCGGCCGCGCGGGCGCAGGCGACGGCGGCGGCAAAGACATCTGCTACGGTGGCGGCGCCGTCGAGCTTGTGGGCGTTGGCGCCAAAGGTGTTGGCGGTGATCACGTCACAGCCAGCCTCGACGTACTGACGCTGGATATCAGTGATGATCTGGGGCTCCTCAAAGTTGAGCAGCTCGGGCAGGGCGCCGGCCTTCATGCCGGCCGCCTGCAGCATGGTGCCCATGCCGCCGTCGAACAGCAGATGCCCCGTGCCCTCGATGGCGGCGCGCAGGCGGTCATCCTTTATGTGCAGGTCGTCGATCGTGCGCGTCTTGTACGTGGCGCCGTTACAACGCGCAGTATTGACGGGCGCTGCCAGCGCGGTACCGTCGGAATCATGGGTGATAAGCGGAGTAAACATCGAGGGCTCCTAATGGCTGGAATAGCAGGTGGTCTGGGCGGCGCGGAAGCGGCAGTGCTCGTGCATGCGGCAGATATTGCAGGTGGGGCGGCTCTGGGCGTCGTGGACCTCGCCGTCAAACAGACCGATCACTGCGGTCACACTCTTGGTGGGCATGAGCAGGCTGGTAGGTGTGACGGTAAGCCCGATGAGCCGCGTGGCGTTGAGCGCAGCCACGATTGAGTGCTGGGCCGTAAGCGGGCAGTCGCCGTAGCCGGGGCTGAAGCGCCAGTTACCGGCGAGTCCGTGTGCGGCGGCCACAGCCTTGACCTGCTGGTCCATCTGCTCGACGGCGGCTTCTACATAGGCAGAGCATGCAGCGTCGAGCACGGCTCCCTCTAGGGGTTGCTGGGCTCCCGTGGTGCGCAGGCGACGCTCAGCGTCCATGCCGAGGGTGCATACCATGATTGCGGCAAAGCGGGCGTCTTTGAGATGGCGATAGATATCGCGACCGCGCAGCTCAACGTTGGTGCCGACCAGACGGATGCTGGGCTCTCCCTGCTCATCGACGCCCGTGGCATCGACGGCAAAAACGCGGCGCACGCCACGGGGCTCAATGTCCAGTTCCAGACGCTCAACGACAAGCTCAATACGCTGCGACAGCTCGGGCTCAATCTGCTGACCGCCGTAGCCCAGGTAGCGCAGCATCTCGGCACGGTCGACGCGGGGGCGATGGGCGGCATCGATACGGTAGAGCGCCGGCGACGCAAGATCGGCCGGCACTTCACCAAAAGCTGTATCGATGTGCGGTTTTTCCATTACCCCAGGCGCTCCATAATGGTCGCGGCGATTGCAGGACGGTTCATAGTGTACAGGTGCAGACCGTCGGCACCGTGCTCCTTGAGGTCGCAAAGCTGATGGGCGGCATAATCTACACCGGCTGCCTGCAGGCTCTCGGGGTCGTTCTCGTACTTGGCGAGGATCTTGATGACGGGGGAGGGCAGCGACGCGCCGCACATAAAGACCATGCGGCTGATCTGCGACTTGCCCATAAACGGCATGATGCCCGCGGTAATGGGCGCGGTGATGCCGGCCTTGTCGGCAAGCTCGCGAAAACGGTAGAAGCACTCGTTATCAAAAAAGAGCTGCGTCACAAAGAAGCTCGCGCCGGCGTCCTGTTTTTGCTTGAGGTATTCGACCGAGGCGTTGAGATCTTCACAGGCAATGTGGCCCTCGGGGTAAGCTGCGGCGCCCACGCAAAAGCCGGCGTCGACGAGCTCAGGGATGAGGTCGCGGGCGTAGGCGTAGTCCGAGGCGGGCTTGTCGTCCTCAGTCGCGCCGGCGGGCAGGTCGCCGCGCAGGGCTAGCACGTTTTCCACGCCGGCCGAGCGATACTCGTCGATCTTGGCGGCGATGTCGGCGTGGGTGCGGCCCACGCAGGTGAGGTGCGCTACCGAGGGCGTATCGAATTCGCTCGTAATCATATGCGCGATGGGGGCGGTGGTGGCACCGTTGCCCGAGCCGCCGGCCGAGCAGGTGACCGAGACAAAGCTCGGCGAAAGCTTGCACAGATTGCCTGCCACCTCGCGAGCCGTGTCGAGGGTCAGCTCGCCCTTGGGCGGGAACATCTCAAACGAAATGGGCGCGGTGCCCTGGGATGCTGCCTGCTTAAAAACCTCGTCGACGCGCATATCGTGCTCCTTTAGATGCCTAGGTGCGATGTTTTGTTGCAAGGATTCTACAGCACCACTGCGCCAAGATGGAATTTCTCTCGCGATTTGGTGATACCAATCGAAAATGCTTCGCTATCGGCATTTCCTATAACAGGGCGGTCAATGTAGGATGGGGCTATATTGAATGGTATCTGATGCGAAATACCAGTTAATAAAGCCCCGTCCCAAATTGATTACCCTTAAACCATGGGGAGAGGTCTGCAATTTATGCAGTTGATTGGCTGTTGAGGGTGGCAACGCCGCCTCGATAGGGTAACCTCAATGATTGGTTTCGCGACAGCAACATAACGGTAATGTCGCGGAAACACGGCGAGTCTAAGCTATGACTCGTTCGTTAGTAATCAACACCGCTTCTCACGCGGTGCCGATACGAAGGGAGTTCCGTATGGCCGAACTTACTGACCGCTTCGGGACCATGGTGTTCTCTGAGGAAGTCATGAAGGACTACCTCCCCAAGGACATTTGGAAGCGCCTTGCTGCAACCCTCGAGGGCGGTGAGCCGCTCGACCTGGATGTGGCCAACGCCGTCGCCCATGCCATGAAGGTCTGGGCTATCTCCAAGGGCGCGACGCACTACGCGCACTGGTTCCAGCCGCTTTCGGGCATTACTTCCGAGAAGCACGACAGCTTCCTGGAGCCCAACCACGACGGCACCGCCATTACCAAGTTTACGGGCAAGAACCTCATCCAGGGCGAGCCGGATGCCTCCAGCTTCCCCAACGGCGGCCTGCGCGCTACCTTCGAGGCCCGTGGCTACACCGCTTGGGATCCCACCAGCCCCGCCTTTATCAAGGACGATGTCCTGTGCATTCCTACGGCTTTCTGCTCCTACACGGGCGAGGCTCTGGACAAGAAGACCCCGCTGCTGCGCTCCATGACCGCGCTCTCGCGTGAGTCCAAGCGCGTTTTGGCGCTGTTTGGCAAGACCCCCAAGAAGGTCGTTCCTTCCGTGGGCGACGAGCAGGAGTACTTCCTGATCAAGAAGGACGCCTATCGCAAGCGCAAGGACCTGGTCATCACCGGCCGCACCCTCTTTGGTGCTGCTCCCTGCAAGGGCCAGGAGCTCGAGGAGCACTACTTTGGCGCTATCCGCCCCACCGTCTCGGCCTATATGAAGGACCTGGACGATGAACTGTGGGCGCTTGGCATTCCCGCCAAGACCAAGCACAACGAGGTTGCTCCCTGCCAGCATGAGCTCGCCCCCGTCTATGGCGAAGTCAACGAGGCCATCGACCAGAATCTGGTCATGATGGAGAAGATGAAGCTCATCGCCTCCCGCCACGACTTGGTCTGCCTGCTGCACGAGAAGCCCTTCGAGGGCATTAACGGTTCGGGCAAGCACAACAACTGGTCGCTTGGCACCGAGTCCGAGAATCTGCTCGATCCGGGCGACACCCCGCTCGACAACCTGCAGTTCATCGTCTTCCTCACCGCGGTGATCGAGGCCGTTGATAACTATCAGGAGCTCCTGCGTGCCTCCGTTGCCTCGGCCGGCAACGACCATCGTCTGGGCGCCAACGAGGCTCCTCCGGCGATTATGTCCATCTTCCTGGGCGACCAGCTTACCGAGGTCGTCGAGAAGATCATCGATGGCAAGGCTTCCGTCCATGCCACGCGCGGCGTGCTCGACCTGGGCGCCGATACCCTGCCCAAGCTGATGCAGGACAACACCGACCGCAACCGCACCTCCCCGTTTGCCTTTACCGGCAATAAGTTTGAGTTCCGTGCCTGCGGCTCCGAGCAGAACGTTTCCGACTCCAACCTGGTGCTCGATGCCGCCGTGGCCAAGTCGCTCAAGTCCTTCGCCGACGCGCTTGAGGGTACGCCCGAGGATGAGTTCCAGGACGCTGCGCTCGAGTACTGCAAGAAGGTCCTGACCGACCACCAGCGCATCCTGTTCTCCGGCGATGGCTACTCCGACGAGTGGCCCGTCGAGGCCGAGAAGCGCGGCCTTGCCAACAACAAGACCACGGCCGACGCCCTGCCCGCCTTTGTTTCCGATAAGGCCATTGCGCTCTTTGAGGAGACGGGTGTCCTGACCAAGGCCGAGGCCCAGTGCCGCTACGACTGCAAGCTCGAGAAGTACAACAAGCTCATGAACATCGAGGCCACCACGATGGTTCGCGAGGCGCGTCGTACCTATCGCCCGGTCATTACCGCCTATGCCACCAAGGTCGCTAAGGGTCTTGAGACTATTCGTGCCGCCGGTGCCGAGGCCGCCATGCAGTGCGAGCAGAACACGCTCAACAAGCTCTGCAACGGTATCACCACCATCAACGACTCCATCAAGGCGCTCGACGCCGTGCATCAGAAGGCCGAAGCCCTCGATGGTCAGGAGCAGGCCAATGTGTATGCACACGAGGTCGTTCCCGCTATGGATACGCTGCGCGCCGCCGTGGATGCCATGGAGGAGATCGTGGCCGCCGACTACTGGCCGGTCCCGACCTACGACGACATACTGTTCTATGTGTAACAGACACGTTTGATTTTGCGTGCGAAGGGGCCTCGCCTGTGCGAGGCCCCTTCTTTTTATGTAGCTCGGACCTGCTTTGAACTTGCAGCCGAGCAGGCGTTTCACGCGGGGCATCTTGAAAGTTGTAACCTGTTTTGGCATGCGGACGTTTCGGGCGTTTGTTCGTAAAGGGGAGGATTGTCCGATGAAGGTATTCGATATCGTGTTTAGCCCGACGGGTGGAACAGAAAAGGCGTCTGGCTACATTGCCAATGCGTTGGAAGGGGAAACCGTTGCTGTAGATCTGACCGATAGCGGGCTTGGTTTTCGCACGGTTGCGATGACAAAAGAGGATGTAGCCGTGATCGCGGTACCCTCGTATGGCGGGCGAGTCCCGGCTGTGGCTGCGGAGCGCTTGGGTATGATGCGGGGAAACGGTGCGCAGGCGGTTCTGGTTTGTGTTTACGGAAACCGCGCGTATGAGGACACGCTGGTCGAGCTTGAGGATGCGGCAAAGGGCGCGGGCTTTCGGGTGATCGCGGCGGTTTCTGCCATCGCCGAGCATTCTATTGTTCGCCAGTTTGCAGCCGGTCGGCCAGACCCACAGGACGCGGCGCAGCTCGCTGGGTTTGCGAATCAGATTCAGCAAAAGATATCTGCAGGAGATGCTTCTGAGCCGGCTATTCCGGGCAATCGTCCCTATAAGAAGGCCGGGGGCGCCGGTATGGTGCCCAAGGCCACAAAAGAGTGCACCGCTTGCGGAGCTTGTGCCGCAGCGTGCCCTGTTGGCGCTATCGATAAAGACGATCCCAAGCGGGTGGACAAAAAGACCTGCATTTCCTGCATGCGTTGCGTTGCCGTGTGTCCGTGGGGCGCTCGCGCGGTAAATCCCGTCATGCTCTCTGCGGCTACCAAGATGTTGAGCAAAGTCTGCGCCGAACGGAAGGAGTGCGAGCTGTTTATCTAGCGCAAGGGCATTGAGTACTTTTCGTCTTATAACGGCAAAAAGAACGAACCCGTCGGACCTTACATCCGGCGGGTTCGAACATTTTAAAGTTGGTGCCCCCAGCGGGATGTCCGCGTGCGGCTGGCGCCGCCCGCATTCGCTGCGTCGCTTCACTCCTTGCGTGCTGCGCTGGAAAACGCTTGCGCGTTTCCTCAGCTCCGCACCCTGTCGGGTTCGAATCCCGGCGCATGGATAGCAAAAAGCCCGCTACCGAAATTGGCAACGGGCTTCTCAGATTCTGTGGTGCCCCCAGCGGGATTCGAACCCGCGATATCCACCTTGAAAGGGTGGCGTCCTTGGCCGCTAGACGATGGGGACAGCGGGAAAGAGTATAGCAGACTTTTTTATCCGTTCACATATCGTTGGCAGATTGAAAAACCACCACACAGGAGTGGGTTTCTATTCCGATATTCAAATATCTCAATCTGTAACATCTGGGCGGGCAAATCGGCTCTATCTGTTACAGATCGAGACAAACGGCGGGCGTCGGGACGAACATCTCATTCTGTAACAGTAAGACGACTTTTAACGGTCTAGATGTTACAGATTGAGACAAACTGCCGTGGCAGATCAAAACCACCACAAAGGTGCCTGTCCCCTTTGTGGTGGTGGGGTGCTAGGGGAGGAGTTTCATCGCGGCGTCGTGGGCGGCGTGCTCGTAGGTGTCGTCGAGGGGTTTGAGCGGCAGCAGGGCGGCGGCCTGTGCGTCGCCACGGCGCTCGAGAGCGTGGGTGATGAGCCAGTCGGCGAGTTCGGGGTTCTTGGGCAGTGCCGGTCCGTGTAGGTACGTGCCGATGACGCCCTTGTAGATCAGACCCTCAAAGCCGTCGTCGCCGTTGTTACCGGTGCCCGTGACGACGGACGTTCCGAGCGGCGTGGCCTCGGCGTCCAAAAGCGTGCGGCCACCGTGGTTCTCGAATCCCACAAAGGGCTCGGGTGCCAGGTCGGTCTTGACGGCGACGTTGCCGATCAGGCGGTCGGAGCCGCGCACGGTTTCGGCGGCAATGACGCCCAGGCCCTCGAGGCGATTCTCACCCATATAGTACGAACGGCCGAGCAGCTGATAGCTGCCGCAGATGGCGAGCAGCGAGCCGCCATCCTCAACATAGGCCGCGACCTTGTCTTTTTGAGCGAGCAGCTCGTGTGCCACGGCAAGCTGGTCGCGGTCAGAGCCACCGCCCATCATAACGATGTCGGCGTCGGCGAGATCGAGCGACTCGCCCATGCGGACCTCGTCCACACGCACGGGAATGCCGCGCCAGGCGCAGCGGCGCTCGAGGGCAATGACGTTGCCGCCGTCACCATAGAGGTTGAGGGCATCGGGATACAGGTAGACGATGCGCAGGGGGCGCGAGAGCTCGACCGGCGCAATATCGGTGGGGACAGCGCTGCCATTGGCGCGCGTTGCGGCGTGGGAGGCAACCGAGCTCGCATCGGCGCCCTTAAGCTCGTCGAGCTCCTTGACCAGCGGCGGGAAGGCCGTGTAGTTGGCGACGGCGTAGAAAGTATCGCCAGCCTCCTCGTCTGCCACGGCGCCGATCGCCTGCTCGATATTCGAGATGATGGCGGCGTCGATGCCGGCGTACTTCAGGCGTACCTGCATATCGTGCGCGCGCGTACCCCCGACAAAGGCGATAAGCCCTGGGGTATCGGCGATGCGCTCGAAGTCGACGTCGTAGATCCACGAGACATCGTGGCCGTCGGCGTCGTTGTCGTTCAGGAAGAAGGCGCAGAGCCTGCCGCCTGCCGTTTTAATGGACTGAATCTGGCGATCGAAGCCCACGGGATTTTTGGCCAGGTTTGCCTCGACGGTGCGGCCGGCAATGTTCCAGCGGCCCATGCGTCCGCCGGCGGGGACGTAGGCATCGAGCGTGGGCTGCAGGTGCGCCGTATCCACGCCCAACTCATGTGCGGCAAAGAATGCGGCGGCAACGTTGTAGACCATGTACAGACCGTTGTAGCGCGTGGCGATGTGTACGGCAGCCGCGTTGGACGCAGATCCAAAGACCAGGTCAAAATCGTAGCCGTCGCAGCCGAGCTCCACGCCCGTCACGCGACGGACAAGCGCAGGGCGTGCCCAACCGCACGAGGGGCAATGGTAGGCGCCGAGCTGGCCGTATTGCACGTAGTCGTACTCCAACGGGGTGTTGCACTGCGAGCAAAAGCGCGAGTCGCTAATGCGGTCAGACTCGGTGTCGGTGGCGCCGTCGATGCCAAAGGCGATGCTTGCATTGGGAACGCGCGCGGCGATCGCGGCGCACAGCGGGTCGTCGGCGTTATAGATGAGCGTCGTTGTCGGCGAAAGCTCCAGCGCGTGGGCGATGACGTCCTGGGTGTGGTCGATCTCACCGTAGCGGTCCAGCTGGTCGCGGAACAGGTTGAGCAGCACAAAGTAGGTCGGCTTGAGCTTGGGCAGGACGCGCACCGTGTAGAGCTCGTCGCACTCAAAGACGCCTACGCGCTTGCTGCTGGCGGTTCGCTTAAGGTTGCCGCGCGCCTCGAGCAACGCGCCCACCACGCCCGGCTCCATGTTGTTTCCGGCACGGTTGCATACCACGGTGGCGCCGCTGGCGGCAACGGCATCGGCGATGAGGTTGGAGGTGGTGGTCTTGCCGTTGGTGCCGGTGATCACCACGCTGCGGTCGACAAGGCCCGCGAGGTCGCTTAGCAGCTCGGGGTCGATCTTCATGGCGATACGGCCGGGGAGTACGCCGCCCTGGCGCTTAAGGACGGAGCGCAGTCCCCAGCGGGCGATATCGCTCGAGGTGCAGGCGAGAGATGAGCGGAAGTTCATGAAGCCGTTCCTAACGTGAATGACATGGTCGTGACGTTTGTGCCGTTAAAAGCCGTAGCGGCGCGCAAATTCCTGGGCAAGCTGCGATACGTCTTCGCAAGCGCTGGCCCAGGGGGCAAAGTCGGGAGTATCCGAGATGATGCCGTCGGCCTCCCAAACTGCCTGATGCGAAAGGTCCCAGGGGTCGTGCGGTTCGGGCCGGCAGGGAAGATACGGCGTCTGATACATGGGGTTCAGCAAAAAGAACGCGCCGCCCTCGCAGCGGTTGGCAAACTCACGCAGCGCGCGTGTCGCCGGGCGCATCTTGTTCGTTTTGAACAGCAAGATCGTGCGGGCGAGCAGGTACCAGGGGGAGTTCTCGAGGGTATCGGCCCCCATCTGCTCCTCGAGCTGGTGGGCCAGGGCAAAAAAGCCGTCCTCGTCTTCTAGGCGAGCGAGGGCGAGTAGCACGGTGCCTGCAGCTCGGGTGGGATAGCCTTCCGCCTTAAGGACGCGGCGGGCGTAGTTGGCGGCAGCACGGTAGCGAGCGCTCGCCATGCACAGCTGCGAGATGGCCTCGAGCGTGTGGAGCCACCCGATAAGAGCCGGCTCGCTTACGGTGAGATCGGCCGCCGTCACGCCGTCTGCCAGCACCTTGTTGGCCCAGTAGTGCGGGGCCTCCATGTCGAACCCGGGCACGCTTTGCTGCAGGTAATCGGTCGTGGTCGCCTCGAGTTTCATCAGGTCGCCCAGACAGGCGTCGACGGGCGTGTCCGCCAAAATGATGGCGAGCAGCTGGGCATCGACGGCCAGCGCGTCGACGCGGACGATCTTGAGCAGCTCATCGCGCGTATCGTCGAACAGGTGGTTGCGCGTCTGTTCAAACTCCTCGTCGCTGCCCATGTCCTCGATGCGATGGAGCTCGTCGAGCAGGTGGCGGTGGACGCCTGCATAGGACAGCAGTGCCTGGGCATGCTCGGTCTGCGCATACTTATGAGGGTTGACGCTCACGTCGTTATGGACAAGCTCGCGTGCTGCATCGGTGAGTTCGGGGTGCGACGCAAGGTAGGCGCGCTCCAGGTAGGCGGGGATGTAGACGCTCGGATCCATTAGAGGTCTCCTCCCTTAAACGGCAGGCCCTGCTCGGCCGCCCGCAGGATGCGCTCGTCAATCTGGGAACGCACGATATCGTTGGTGGCGACCCAGGCGGCAAAGCTGGCGTTGTCGGGGGCGCCCAAGCCCTCTTGCAGTACCGGCGTCGCCTCGGACAGCGCAAGGACAAGCTCGTCGGTGGAGCCCACGCCCACGTTGACGCGGGCATAGACGCCATCGGGAAACTCGGTTTGGAAATAGAGCGCCTCGGCTGCGTGTGGGCACGAGCGTGCAAGGATGCGCAAGTAGTGCTCGGCACCCTCGTAGTCCAGCTCGCGCCAGGCAGCGCTCATCAGCGCGATGAGCGTCCATGGGTCCAAGTCGCGCTCCGCGTCCTTGGGACGACGGCGTAGCGGCGTGTTGGTGAGATAGGGGACGGAGTGGGCAGAGCGAAAGCGCTTGAGCTCCTCAGCGGGGTATTCGAGCTTCGCCATGGCGAGCATCGCGGTGTGACGGACGCCGGCCGGATCGTTGGGGGCAAAGTCGAGGCTGCAGTTTGCGGCTTCGAGCGACATGCGATAGCGGCCGCTAATGAGGGCGCGCGACGCAAGGGCGGCAAGCCAGCGCAGGTAGGGGCGGCGCATAAGGTCGCCTGCGGCCTCACGCTCGTAGGGGTCCTGCGCCGAGGCGATCTTGAGTGCCAGGTCGTGCTCGACTTCATCGCGCTTGGATACCAGGTACTGTACGTACTCCTCGTTGGAGTTGGCGGTGAGGGCGGTCAGCATGCGCTGGGCATCCCAGTTGGTGGGGTCGAGCGCGGCTGCCTCGCGAAGCATGTTCTCGGCAGCGGCCTCTTCTTGCTCTGCCTGGGTATCGTCAGGGATAAAGGGAATGCGGTAGTCGACAGCCTCGACCACCTTGGCAATGAGGTGCCCGGCGCGGTCGCGGTCGTGCACGATGAGCGGCGCGGGGTTGCGGGTGAATTGTTCCATCAGACGCTCTACGGCGGCACCGTCGGTGAGCGGGATATTGTCGCGGCGCAAGGCCTCAAGAACGAGGCGATGGCAATCCTCTTGAATGGGATCGAATGCCATGGGGCCTCCTTTGCTGCGGTTAGGGTTCAAATGTCTCTATATAAGGTTCTAGTTTACCCGCATGTGGCACACCGGGGGTGCCGCACTTGGACATGCACCTTTGCACCACGAAGACGGATGTCGCACAAATGTCGGCACCTTGGACGACTGAGTGGTATCACGGTGCCGCAAACGGTCGATTTTTGGCGGCGAACGGGGCGCATTTTGGAGGGCCACAGTCCTGCCCGGGATATGTGGTCAACCTTGATAAAACGTTTGCCCAGCTTGGGAGTATGAATGCCCCACAAGGGTCTTCAGGGATAGAAAAAACGTTTCATCATTGTCGGCTTTAGGTGAATAACTGACCAACCAGAACGGTAGAATAATGTTTGTCTGAGCGTTGAGACGTTTAGACATCGCGCATTGTCATCGCCGGCAACGCGCAAAACGGTCCTAACGGAGCCAATCGGGTGCTCCGTTATATACGCAAGTCTAAGAGGGGCTTGTTTAGGAGGCACAGTATGGGACGTTTTACCAATCCTCGCGATCTGTACTTTGGTGAGGGCGCTCGCCACGAGGTGAAGAACCTCAAGGGCAAGAAGGCCATCATCGTTTCTGGCGGCAGCTCTATGCGCCGCGGCGGGTTCCTGCAGGACGTTGAGGCCGACCTCAAAGAGGCCGGCATGGAGGTCAAGCTGTTCGAGGGCGTCGAGTCCGATCCGTCCATCGAGACGGTCATGAAGGGCGCCGAGGCCATGCGCGAGTTCGAGCCCGACTGGATTATCGCCATCGGCGGCGGCTCGCCCATCGATGCCGCTAAGGCCATGTGGGTCTTCTACGAGTATCCCGAGGAGTCCTTCGATAACATCATCCAGCCGTTCAGCTTCCCCGAGCTGCGTCAGAAGGCTCACTTCTGCGCCATCTCCTCTACCTCCGGTACCGCTACCGAGGTCACTGCCTTCTCCGTCATTACCGACTACGCCAAGGGCATCAAGTACCCGCTGGCCGACTTCAACATCACCCCTGATGTCGCCATCGTCGACCCCGAGCTCACCTACACCATGCCCGCCAAGCTGTGCGCTCACACCGGCATGGACGCTCTGACCCACTGCATGGAGGCCTACGTTTCCACCTGCGCCTCTATGTTCACCGACGCCAACGCTCTGCACGGCATCCGCGAGATCGTTGAGTGGCTGCCCAAGTCCTATGCTGGCGACCATGAGGCCCGTCAGCACATGCACGAGGCTCAGTGCATCGCCGGTATCGCCTTCTCCTCGGGCCTGCTCGGCATCGTTCACTCCATGGCTCACAAGACCGGTGCTGCCTTCGAGAACGGCCACATCATCCACGGTGCTGCTAACGCCATGTACCTGGGCAAGGTCATCCAGTGGAATTCCAAGGATCCCCGTGCTGCCGAGCGTTATGCTTACGTGGCCAAGGAGATCCTGCACCTTCCCGGCGAGACCAACGAGGAGCTCATCGCCGCGCTCGTCCAGAAGATTCGCGACCTCAACGACCAGCTCAACATTCCGCAGTCCATCAAGGATTACGCGAATGGTGGCGTGAAGGTCGACGCCGAGAACCCGCAGATGGTCTCCGAGGAGGAGTTCCTCGCCAAGCTTCCCGAGATCGCCGCGAACGCCGAGACCGACGCCTGCACGCCCGAGAACCCGCGTGAGACCAAGGCTGCCGACTTCGAGAAGATTCTCAAGGCCTGCTACTACGACACCGACATCGATTTCTAATCGACTCTTGTTATCGTAACGAGGGGCTTCGCACGTATCCGTACGGAGCCCCTTTCTTTTTTATTATTAGAGAATGGGATAGTTATGGCTGCAATTTTCAATAGCCCCAGCAAGTACATCCAGGGTCCGGACGAGCTCGTAAAGCTCGGCTCCTATGTCGAGCCGCTCGGTGCTAAAGCCCTCGTCATCGTGACGCCTTCGGGCAAGAAGCGCGTCGGTGCCAAGATCGAGGGCGGTTTTGCCGAGGCCAAGGCCGAGCTGCTGTTTGAGGACTTTAACGGCGAGTGCTCCAAGGGCGAGGTCGATCGTCTGGTTGCGCTCGCTCGCGACAACGGTTGCGACATCATCGTCGGCGTCGGTGGCGGCAAGATCCTCGACACCGCGAAGGCCGTTGCCTACTACCTGGAGTCCCCGGTCATCATTTGCCCCACCATTGCTTCGACCGATGCTCCGTGCTCGGCACTTTCGGTGCTCTACACCGACGACGGCCAGTTCGACAAGTATCTCTTCCTTAAGGCAAACCCCAATATTGTCCTGATGGATACGACGGTTATCGCGGCGAGCCCGGTGCGCCTGACGGTTTCCGGCATGGGCGATGCGCTCGCAACCTACTTTGAGGCCCAGGCGACGCATGATGCCGACGGCGGCACTTGCGCCGGCGGCAAGGGCGGCATGGCCGGCCTGGCGCTCGCCAAGCTCTGCTACGAGACGCTTATGGCCGATGGCGTCAAGGCCAAGGTCGCGCTGGAGAAGGGTGCGCTCACGCCTGCCGTCGAGCACATCATTGAGGCCAATACGCTGCTTTCGGGCATTGGCTTTGAGAGCTCGGGCCTTGCTGCTGCTCATGCTATCCACAATGGCCTGACGATGCTGCCCGAGTGCCACGGCATGTATCACGGCGAGAAGGTCGCCTTCGGCACCATCGTCCAGCTGGTACTCGAGGATGCCCCGACCGAGAAGCTCGAGGAAGTCTTGGGCTTCTGCATTGAGCTGGGCCTGCCGGTCACGATGAAGGAACTTGGCGTTGCCGAGCTTACGCGCGAGCAGGCCATGATTGTTGCCGAGGCCGCCTGCGCACCCGATGACACCATGTGCAACATGCCGTTTGAGGTGACGCCCGAGATGGTCGCAAACGCCATCCTGGGTGCCGACGCGCTGGGCCACTACTATCTCATGGATGAGTAAATCAAGCTAAGGAAGGGGCAAAGCAAGCAGATGGCTTTGCCCCTTTTTACTATGGTGCAAAGTGGCCTGTCTCCAATGCACAAGTTGGTGCAGGGGGCAGGTTACTTTGCACCAATCGTTGTTTGATGAAGGGCGGATTCTCGTATGGCGCTTCCCATGGTTTATGGCGGTCCCGGCCGGTATGTTCAGGGGCCGGGCGAACTTTCGCGTCAGGGCAGGTATTTGTCATGGTTGGGCTGCGCTGCTTATGTCTTGTTTGACCAGGGCACCGAGGATCGGCTGTGCAAGCAGATCGTCGATGGATTTCTGGACGAAGATCTAAGTGAGCCGTTCTTTAAGATTTATGACGGTCCGTGTACGGAAGACGCCGTTGTCGAAATGGCTAAGGAAGCCCGGGCCGAGTATTGCGACATGGTGGTGGGCATTGGCGGCGGCAAGATACTCGATATTGCCAAGGCCGTTGCGTTTTATGCCGAGGTGCCGTTGTGCGTATGCCCCACGGCGGCTTCGATGGACGGTCCGTGCAGCGCGATTTCGGTGCTGTATCACGAGGATGGGTCGTTCGACCACTACCTGATGCTCGAGAAGAATCCAGACCTGGTCGTGGTCGATACCAACGTGGTCGCGGCAGCCCCACTGCGTATGACGGTCGCTGGCATGGGCGACGCACTGGCAACGTACTTCGAGGCGCGTTCGTGCGCCGCGGCGCACGGTGCCAACGAGCACGGTGGCGCGCCGGGGCACTTGGCCTTGGTTGCGGCTCGTGCCTGCTATGACACACTCATGGAGTGCGGCGTCGCTGCCAAGCGCGATCTCAAAAAGGGCCGTACATCGCCGGCAGTTGAGCGCCTGATCGAGTGCAATATTCTGCTCTCGGGTGTTGGCTTTGAGAGTGGCGGTTTGGCGTTGGCGCATGCGATCGCCAACGGCCTGACGATTTTGCCCGAGTGCAAGGCCATGCACGGCGAGGCCGTAGCGTTTGGTCTGATGGTTCAGCTTCGTCTGGAGCGTGCACCCGAGCTTGATCGGGTGCTCGAGTTTTGCCAACGCGTCGGTCTGCCGACGACGCTCGAGGAGCTGGGCCTTGGCGAGATTTCCGATGCCGATCTGCAGAGTGTTGCAAATGCGGTCTTTAGAAACGAGCGTAACATGGCCAACGAGCAGACCAAGGTGACCAAACAGAAGCTCGTGCAGCTCATGTGCGAGGCATAGCTTGGCGCTTGATTGACCTTGTGCAATCGAGGCGGCGATAGGCATAGGCTATTTGCCGCAAAGATGCGCCGCGTGTAATTTGCCCGAGGCGTGGGCCGATAGCGTATCATTATCTCTTGCTTGTTTGCACTGCTCAGGGAGGGGCCGCGCATGGCGCAGGAACACGATCTGTTTGATGACATTATCGAGATCAGCAAGGGTTTCGACTTTCTTAAAAACCCGCTTGGCGGTGTGACCGATGCACTCGATCCGTCGGCACCGCAGTGGAATCCTGCCGACTACAAGGAGCGTCCGCGCGGCAACACCATTCCGTGCCTGACCTGCAAAAACGAAAAGAGCGGTTGCACCGCGTGCATGGACGTGTGCCCGGTCAACGCTATCGAGGTCGAGGAAGACGCCATCGAGATCCTCGACTCCTGCCGCAAGTGCGGCCTGTGCGCCGCTGCCTGTCCGACCGAGGCGATCATCTCGCCGCGCCTGGCGCCTAAAAACCTGTATGACGATATCGTCTCCGCTGCTACGAGCCACGAGACCGCCTACGTCACCTGCACACGCGCCCTCAAGCGCATGCCGCGCGAAAACGAGGTCGTCGTTGCCTGCGTGGGCGATATTACGGCCGAGACCTGGTTCTCGGTACTGGCGGACTATCCCAACGTGAGCGTGTACCTGCCGCTGGGCGTGTGCGATAAGTGCCGCAACACCGGTGGCGAGGACATTCTGGGCGAGGCCATTGCTACCGCCGAGGAGTGGGCGGGTACGGGCATGGGCCTGGAGGTCGACCCCAAGAGCCTCAAATGCCATAAGCGCCGCGAGTACGAGCGCAAGGAGTACATGGAAAAGATTGCCCGTACCACGGGCCTGACGGTGACCAAGCTCAATCCGGCGACGGCGGCACTGGCCTCGGTGACGCAGAAGTTGAAGGCTCACCGTCACCAGATCACGCAGCTCGAGCGCACGCTCAACACCATGTGCGGCACCACGACGGCCAAGCGTCGCCGTTCGCTCACGCACGGGCGGCAGCTGGTGCTCTCGACATTGCAAAACCATCCCGAGCTTGCCCAGAACATGCAGGTGAGCACGCCGGAATGCGATTTTGACAAGTGCACGTCGTGCGGCGAGTGCGTCAATGTATGCCCCACGTTCGCCTGCGATTTGGTGGGAAGCGGCCGCTTTGCGTTGGAGTCCACGTATTGCTTGGGCTGCGGCGCCTGCGTCAAGGTGTGCCCCGAGCATGCGCTCAAGCTTGTTGAGCACGACGCGTCCAATCTGGTCGTCGTCGATCCCGAAGCCGAGGAAAAGGCCGCCCAGAAGGCGAAGGCTCACGAAGAAGCTGAGAAGGTCAAGGCCGAAGCAAAGGCCAAGCTCGACAAGATGCTCGACCAGGTAGAAAAGCTCGCGGACTAGCTAAAAGAGCGTACATGATGGCCGGTGGGACAGGTGCTGCCCCGCCGGCCAAAAAAGTTGCGGTGGAATAGTTCCTGTTTTGCCCTTAAGCTGGCCATTCTAGGAACTATTCCACCGCAACTAATAAATGGTTAGTTCATGCTGCTTTGGTGGCCGGTTCGACCGGTACCGTTGCGCGTCACGGTTTCATGGAGCAAAAAGAACCCGGGAACCTGTTTGGTCTCGGTGTATTCCATAAGGATACCGTCGGCGTTGTAGGTCTGTCCGCGTATAACGGCGAGTGCGTTAAAGTCGTCGAGATCGAGCACGCGCGTATCCTCGGGCGTGGGATGCTCGATCGTTACATCGCGTTTGCCCGTGGCAATCTTAATGCCAAGGTCTTCTTCGAGGTAACGATAGATCGAGTCGTTGACAATCTCGGGTGTCAGCCCCGGTACCTGTGAGCTTAGGTAATAGGAGTCGTCGGAGCACACGGCTTGTCCGTCTGCATAACGGATGCGTTTGGCGCGTGTGAGCTCACAGCCTTCGGGAAACCCGGTAAGCTTGGAGAGCGCCTTGCTGCAGATGAGGAGCTCAAAGACGGTGGTGACAGTCTTGAGCTCAAAGCCTCGGTTGACCGCGATTTCCTTAAAGGTCTCGAGTCCGCCGCCACCACGACTCTTCTCGTCACTGATGTTGCGAATGACGCGCATGCCTTTGCCTTGCTGGGGGAGCACGTAACCATCTGCCGCAAGCATCGAGATGGCGCGACGGACCGTCATGCGCGAACAGTCAAACAGCTGCGTGAGCTCAGTCTCCGAAGGCAGATAGCTCTGATAGGCGTATGTGCCGTCGTCAATCGACTGCTTCACGTTGTCATAAATAGTTTGGAAGATGGCTCGCGCCATGACGGTCTCCTAGAGCTGGGTGCGTGAACGACGGATGAGGGCCGTCCGCGCAGGTGTCAATCGATTTACTTGCTGGGGTCGATTATATATTTACCCATGGCACGCAGAGCTGGGTCTGACAGGATGGCGCCGAGTTCGTCGAGGGAAGCCACCTTGGCGACCATCGAGGATACGTCGAGCCTGCCAGAGTCGATGAGCTCGAGCGCGCGACGCTGCGTATAAGGGTTGATGTAGGACGAGGTGAGCACAAGCTCCTTCTGGAAGACCTCGAAGGGCTTGACGGTGATTGTCTCATCGGGCTTGGTGAGGCCGAACATCATGACCGTAGCCTTGTGGCCGGCGATCTGGATGGCCTGCTCGATGGTGACGGGCTTGCCAACACACTCGATAACGACATCGACGTTGCCGACGCCCTCCTGCTCCAGGCGGGCCGGGACGTCCTCGTGGATGGAATCAATTGCCAGATCGGCGCCGAGTTTGAGCGCAACCTCGCGCTTGCCCTCGACGGGCTCGAGCAAGACAACCTTGGTGGCGCCGGCGTTTTTAGCAAGCTGCATCATGAGCAGACCGATCATGCCACCGCCGATAACGACAACTGTGCTGCCGGGCTTGATGTTGCACATATCGATGCCGTGCAGACAGCACGCCACGGGCTCGGTCATAGCGCCCTGCTCAAAGCTGGTGTGATCGCCCAACTTGTAGACTTGCTGCATATCGACGGAGCAGTACTCCGCAAAGCCGCCGTTAACGGTGGTGCCGTAGCCGGTCATATGCTCGCAGTAGTGGTTGATTCCGTCGCGGCAGGGTTCGCAGCAGCCGCAGGGATGGTTTGGGTCGATGCACACGCGATCGCCCGGTTTAAAGCCAGCGACATCGCTGCCCACGGCCTCGACAACGCCCGCAAACTCATGACCAAGGATCGTGGGCGGGGTAACGTCCGCTGCGCCCTTGTCGCCTTCATAGATATGAACGTCGGTACCGCAGACGCCGCAAGCTTTGACGTTGATCAGAACGTCGCGCCTGCCCACGGCCGGCTTTGCCGATTCCTCGACTCTGAGGTCGTGCTTTCCATAGAAGACCGCGCTTTTCATGGTGACTCCTTAACGTGGCGGTGAATGTTGTAATGAAGTATAGGCGTGTATGCAGATATAGACAAGCATATCTAGACAAGTAGAAAAGAATTATGAATTGAGGCCATCAGCTATATCAGCTTTAGCAGGCGAAATACTGGACATATACCGTTTACGGCTAATAATCAACCGTTTACCGACCGTAGTATTAATGCTAACTTGTCTAGATAAGTGATATGATAAAAAAGAAGCGCAAGAAGTCGGGGACACGGGCCCACCCGTCCTATTGCACGAGGTACACGCAAACGGCGCGTCTGCGGTCTCGAGTGAAGCCAAAACCGCAGCCGCTCCGAATGAAGAGAGGGGGATTCCCCGTCATGATGCAAAAGATACAACGTTTCGGCGGTGCAATGTACACGCCTGCAATTCTTTTCGCATTTTCCGGAATCGTCGTCGGCCTGGGTACGTTGTTTACCACCGAGGCGATCTTTGGCGAGATGGCCACTGCGGGCCATCTTTGGTTTGATTGCTGGAATGTGCTGCTCCAGGGTGGTTGGACGCTCTTTAACCAGATGCCGTTGCTGTTTTGCGTAGCGTTGCCAATCTCGCTCGCGAACAAGCAGAACGCTCGCTGCTGCATGGAGGCTTTGGCCATCTACCTTACCTTCAACTACTTTGTAAGCACAATCTTGGGGCAGTGGGGCCCTGTCTTTGGGGTCGACTACTCTGTCGAGGCAGGCAGCGGTACTGGTCTTGCCACTATCGCAAGCATCAAAACGCTTGATATGGGCATCATGGGCGCGCTTATCATTTCAGGTATCGCCACGATGCTTCACAACAAGTACTTCGACACCGAACTTCCTGAGTGGTTGGGCGTGTTCTCGGGCTCCGTGTTCATCTATATGATCGGTTTCTTCGTTATGGTTCCGGTCGCTCTTATCGCCTGCCTGGTGTGGCCGCATGTTCAGGCTGCTATCTCCGCCTTCCAGGGATTCATCCTTTCCGCCGGTACGTTCGGCGTGGGCGTCTTTGCTTTCTTCGAGCGCGTGCTGATCCCTACAGGCCTGCACCACTTTATCTATACGCCGTTCTATTACGACAACGCGGCGGTCAACGGTGGCATCTTTGCTGCTTGGGCCAACATCCTGCCCCAACTGGCTGCCGATCCGAGCATTGCTCTTAAGGATGCCGCACCCTGGGCTGCCTATACCTGCCCTGGTTGGACTAAGGTCTTCGGCTCGCTCGGCGTCGCCATTGCGTTTTATATGACCGCCAAACCCGAGCGCAAGCAGCGCGTCAAGGCTCTGCTCATTCCCGTCACCCTTACCGCTATGCTTTGCGGTATTACCGAGCCGCTTGACTTCACCTTCCTGTTCATTGCGCCCGGCCTGTTCGTCGTCCACTGCGTGCTCGGAGCGCTCGGCTGCATGGCTCAAAACCTCCTTGGCGTCGTGGGCATCTTCGACGGCGGAATCATCTCGATGCTCTCGTGGGACTGGCTGCCCCTTTGGGCCGCACACGGTCTGCAGTACGCCATCTCCATCCTTGTCGGTCTGTGCTTTACCGCTCTTTGGGTCGTGGTCTTCCGTTTCTTGATCATCAAGTTCGACTTTAAGACCCCCGGTCGCGAGGATGACGATGTTGAGGTCGAGCTCAAGTCCAAGGCCGACTACAAGCAAAAGCAGAGCGGTGCTGCTGCTGGCAAATCGGTCGCCCAGAGTAAGGATGATGAGCGCTTGGTGCTTGCCGAGAACATCCTCGATCTGCTCGGTGGCGCGGATAACATCATCGATGTAACTAACTGCGCTACCCGTCTGCGCGTTAACGTCAAGGACAAGGGCGCCGTTGCACCCGAGGCTTCCTTCAAGGCGATCGGTACGCATGGCTTGGTGGTCCAAGGTCAGTCAATCCAGGTCATCATCGGCCTTACCGTCCCGCAGGTTCGCGAGAAGTTCGAGAGTCTTCTGAAGTTCGAGAGTCTTCTGTAAACCATCGTCTATCGAAACAATCGGCCTTGCAGAGCCGGTATGCACCGCAAGGCCGATTCTAGAGATAAAAAACTCCACTTCTAGGTAACAATTCCAAACCGCGCAAGGCCGCGTGCGGGGACGGATTGAGCAAGCGGCCAGAATGAGGAGGACATCATGTCCAAGAAGAACTATGCCGTGACCATTGCCGGCGGTGGCTCCACCTTTACCCCGGGCATTGCCCTGATGCTGCTCGAGGAGCGCGACCGCTTCCCGGTCAACAAGGTGACCTTCTACGACAACAACGCCGAGCGCCAGGAGACCGTGGCCAAGGCCTGCGAGATCTACTTCCACGAGAACGCCCCCGAGGTTGAGTTTAGCTACACCACCGACCCCGAGACCGCATTCACCGGGACCGACTTCGTCCTTGCTCACATCCGCGTCGGCCTGTACGCCATGCGTGAGCTCGACGAGAAGATTCCTCTCAAGTACGGCTGCGTTGGCCAAGAGACCTGCGGTGCCGGCGGTATCGCCTACGGCATGCGCTCCATCGGCGGCGTTATCGAGATCCTCGACTACATGGAGAAGTACAGCCCCAACGCCTGGATGCTCAACTACTCCAACCCCGCGGCCATCGTCGCCGAGGCTTGCCGCGTGCTGCGCCCCAACAGCCGCATCATCAACATCTGCGACATGCCGATCGACCTCATGGATAAGATGAGCCGTATGTGCGGCATCAAGGATCGTCGCGAGCTGCAGTATAGCTACTACGGCCTCAACCACTTTGGTTGGTGGAGCAAGATCTACGACAAGGACGGCAACGACCTCATGCCGCAGATTAAGGAGCACATGGCTAAGAACGGCTACCTGGACGGCATCGAGCACGAGGCCGGTAAGGAGCAGCATGTCGAGGAGAGCTGGATTCACACCTTCGGCAAGGCCAAGGATGTCTATGCTGTCGATCCCGAGACGATTCCCAACACCTACCTCAAGTACTACCTGTACCCGGACTATGTCGTCGAGACGTCTGACCCCAACTACACTCGCGCCAATGAGGTTATGGACGGCCGCGAGAAGAAGGTCTTTGGCGCTTGCCGCGACATCATCGCCAAGGGTACTGCCAAGGACGGCGGCTTTGAGCCAGATGTACATGCCAACTACATCGTCGACCTTGCCTGCGCACTGGCCGAGAACACGCTCGAGCGCTTCCTGCTGATCGTCCCCAACGATGGCGCTGTGCCCAACTTCGACCCGACGGCCATGGTCGAGGTGCCTTGCATCGTCGGCTCCAACGGCTTTGAGAAGATCTGCCAGGGCCCGATTCCGCAGTTCCAGAAGGGTCTCATGGAGCAGCAGGTTTCCGTCGAGAAGCTCGTTGTCCAGGCTTGGGTCGAGGGCAGCTACCAGAAGCTCTGGCAGGCGCTCACGCTCTCCAAGACCATTCCTTCGGCAAGCGTTGCCAAGCAGATCCTGGACGAGCTCATCGAGGCCAACAAGGATTTCTGGCCCGAGCTTAAGTAAGGACTGCAGTCTCGAACTCTCACTCATCTCTGCTTCATTTGCGCCGCCGTGGCGTCCGGGTTCGCCCAGATGCTGCGGCGGCGCTATACTTATGCAGTTTGAAGTACCTGTACCAAAAGGAGCTGTCGTGTCCCTTTCCATCGGTATCGTGGGCCTGCCCAACGTGGGCAAGTCGACGCTGTTCACCGCGCTTACCAAAAAGACCGGCCTTGCCGCCAACTACCCGTTCGCCACGATCGATCCCAACGTGGGTATCGTCGACGTGCCCGATAGCCGCTTGCAAAAGCTCGCCGACATCGTCAACCCGGGTCGCATTGTGCCGGCGACGGTCGAGTTCGTTGACATCGCAGGCTTGGTGAAGGGCGCTAACGAGGGCGAGGGTCTGGGTAACCAGTTCCTGGCCAACATTCGCGAGACCGACGCCATCTGCGAGGTCGTGCGCTACTTTAAGGACCCCAACGTCATGCGCGAGGTGGGCCGTACGGGTGAGTTCGTCGATCCCGCCGGCGATGCCGACACCATCATGACCGAGCTTATCCTGGCCGACATGGGCACGCTCGAGAAGCAGCTGCCCAAGCTCGAGAAAGAGGCCAAGCGCGACAAGGAGCTCATGCCCAAGTTCGAGGTCGCCAAGCGCCTGCTCGCCTGGCTCAACGAGGGTAAGCGTGCTGCGTCCATGGAGATGACCGACGAGGAGCGCGCCGCTGCCAAGGGCCTGTTCCTGCTCACCATGAAGCCCATCCTGTATGTGGCTAACGTGGACGAGGATATGCTCAACGACGATCTGGCGCCCATCGATGGCGTCAAGCCGCTGCCGATCTGCGCCAAGATCGAGGCCGAGCTTTCCGAGCTCGATTCCGAGGATGCGGCCGACTACCTGGAGAGCTTGGGCCTGGAGCAGCCTGGCCTGGACGTGCTCGCGCAGGCTGCCTACAAGCTGCTTGGTCTGCAGTCGTTCTTTACGGCTGGCGAGATGGAGGTCAAGGCCTGGACGGTTCGCCAGGGCGCGACTGCCCCGCAGGCCGCCGGCGTCATCCACACCGATTTTGAGCGCGGCTTTATTAAGGCCGAGGTCATTGGCTACGACGACTACATCGAGCTCGGTGGCGAGCAGGGCGCCAAGGCGGCCGGCAAGCTGCGCATTGAGGGCAAGGACTATGTCATGGCCGATGGCGACGTCGTGCACTTCCGCTTTAACGTGTAAAGGCGACGCATATGTTTAAATACGGCAAAAAAGCTGGCTACATGGGCATCGCGCTGCTGGTGCTTGCGGTGATTCCGTTGGTGGTCGCAGCGTGTGTTATCCCCAACATTGGTCCCGAGGTGGCAACAAAGTTTAATGCCGCCGGCGAGGTGACGCGCTGGGGCAAGAGCTATGAGTTGCTGGCACTGCCGGTGCTCAACCTGCTGCTGAGCGTGGCGACGTACTTTACGGCAGGACGCCAGGCTAAAAACAATGATGATTCCGCCGCCATGGCGCGCATCGTGTGCGAGCGCTACCTGCGTAATGGTTGCATCACGGGTGTGTTCCTCAACGTGATTAACGTTTACTTTATGTACTCGGCGATTACCGGAACGGGCTTTGGCTTTGGTTTCTAGCTTGTCCTTTTAGGCAACGAGCCTGCACGCATATTCAATGGCTGCTGCGAGGCCGCCGCTCGATCGTGGTTTAAAGACCATATCGGCGGCGGCCTCGTTTTCGTATCCGGCGCCGCGAAGGGCGAGCGCGATACCGGCTTCCAGGAGAAGGGGCAGACCGCGTTGGCTGGTTGCGATTACGGCAGCCTGATTGAGCGAGCAGCTATGCGTTTGGCATTGGATGGCAAGTTCACCTTGCGCCGGGCAAGGGACCAGAACGGCGGCGACGCGACTTGATAGCAATGCAAATGCTGTGCGCTCATCGGGCGAAAGGCATTCGGCTTCAACGACGACGAGCTTGGGCGGTACGCTGTTTGTGCAAAGCGTGGCTCGGTACATGCGGACCGAAGAACCCGACATAGAAAACTCCTGTGTATTCGGCAAAACGTAAACTATAGTTTACGTTTTTGTTTCAAGACTTTAGTCTGCTGGCCGCGCAGCGGCCAGCTTTGAACCACCCGCTACGCGGGTGGAGACAAACGGCTTTA